>ERZ780190.213-NODE-213-length-64305-cov-11.307471_pt1 | contig 64305 bp, 99 predicted proteins | sample MGYA00510980_ERZ780190 | MGnify/ENA primary metagenome ERZ780190 (study PRJEB29588, sample SAMEA1972188) | human gut metagenome | biome: human gut; feature: human-associated habitat; material: faeces | place: Denmark | collected 2008/2010 ... | reverse complement strand
ACTATCAGATCTGCTCCCACATCTGTAGGCTCTATCGTTTCTACAAACTCACCATAACAGTTATCCACCATGCAGATCACATCCTGTTTGATCTCTTTTATAAAATCAATCAGCTGTCCGATCCTTGCTACAGAAAGTGTAGGTCTGGTCTGGTACCCCTTAGAACGCTGGATAGTTACCAGTTTTGTTTTCTCATTGATCGCTTTTCTGATATTTTCAAAATCAAAAGAACCATCTTCCAGCAGATCCACCTGTCGATAGGAAACCCCGTATTCCGCCAGAGAACCGTTTGATGGCCGGATACCGATCACTTCTTCCAAAGTATCATATGGCTTTCCTACCGGAGAGAGAAGTTCATCTCCCGGACGCAGGTTCCCTGCCAGTGCAACAGCAAGCGCATGGGTTCCGCAGGCAATCTGTGGACGTACCAGAGCGGATTCTGTATGGAATGTAGCCGCGTAAATCTCCTCGAGGGTATCTCTTCCCACATCGTTATATCCGTAACCACTGGAAGCATACAGGCAGGCTTCACTGGCACGACACTGCTGCATGGCATGAACCACCTTCAACTGATTATACTCTGCCACACGATCGATCTCCTCAAATCGTTGTTTCAGACTCTCAGCAATTTCCTGTCCGAAAGAATAGACTTTCCCATCAATTCCCATTTCTTTGTACATTTCTTTGTTCGCCTCCTTAAATCGGTCCTGCCTGCAAGATATAAATGATTACAGCCATGACAACAATGATGATCCATTGCGCGGTAATTATTATTTGTTCATCACTTATTTTATTTTTCTTTTTTTTCATTGCTTCAATAACCGGAGTGTTCGTTGTGTGCTCAAATTTAAGTACATCAATTTTGCACTTCGTCGGTTTTGTTTCCCGCATACTTTCTTTCACCCTTTCTTATTCTTCTAAACTTATCCACATTCTTAATATTTCCCGTTCTCTTATTAATAATTTTCAAATAAAAATCCGTTTCTTGGACAAGCGCCCAATTTTCAGCATTCAAGTGATGCGCGGATAAGCATTCCTTTTGCTGTCTCGTTAATTTCTTTGGCTGCTTCATATTTTCTTTTTACCTCTTTGCTTTCTCAATGTCTCTTCTTACCCGAAAAGCATTTGCATTTGACAACAGAACTGCCCTGTCCTCTTTCGGAAGAACTAATAATGTAGAAATAAATTCTTTGATTTCTTCCTGTTCTTCTTTTGGTATTGCCATTTCTAATACATCTCCTGCCATTTTTAACACCTCTTCTCTAAAGTATTTCCCTTTAAAAACTGATTCACGAAATATATCTGTCCTTTTCCAGTAACCTTAGTTGTTTTTGTAATTCTCACGCTTCCGTCCGGATTCTGAACATTACTTTCCTTAATTTCAAACAATCCTTGTTCCACATACCGTTGCATTGGCGTATTTCTGGATGAACCGCTTTTAATAAGGAAGTTATTCTGTCGCATCCACTCGAATAATCGTTTTTGTCCGATTTGCACACCATTCTGACAAATCAACTTTGCCAAGTCTCCGATAAGAATTGATGTGTGGCTTATGCTGACTGCATCTGCAAAGATTGTTTTCGGCTTGTCCTGTTCGATTTTCTGTTCAAGAGCCTTGTTATCTGTTTTTAACTGTTCAATAGTCTTATCTGCCATCTTCAATGCTCTTGCCATAATCTGCTCTGGTGTATTCCATGCTTTCTCAAGGTCAATGAAGTACTGCCTGCATTCTCTTCCTTTTTCAGTTCTACTCATAAGACAAATATGTTTCGCCATATCAATAGAAAGATTGTAGTCTTGAATTTCTTGTTCTCCGCCGTATTGATTGCCCTGTACCTTTAGGTACGCCCCTTCAAAATCTTCCCCTTCAACAAACCCTTTACTATTTGTTTCAAACCACGCACTAAAGCGTTTTCCTATATTTAGTTGTTCGTGTAAATCTCTTGCCGATACTGTCGGCTGTTCTTTATCAAAATTCACTTTGATAAGCTCGTTCATTTTCTATCGCCCCTTTCTGTGATATAATTTTCCCTGAAGGGAGGTGTTTCTCATGGATAGTGCTAAAAGCATTGTTAAAGAACTTCTTATTTGTGTAAATGAACATGATGTCAAACATATCAATGAACTTCTTTTAAAAGATACCGCTTATGCATTTGCTCTCGCAGAATGTATAAAAGAAGATTATGCAACTAGCATACATGTTTCCAAAACGGCAAATAACTCTTTTGTTTTTCAAGAACTAGAAAATTGTTCTTTAACATCCAAAGGCTTGAACTTTTTACAAAATTCTTGACCGCTAATAACATAATAGCGATAGCGTGTAGGAATACTTCGGGGGATTTCTTCTCCTCGCACGAGATAATCTCCCGAAAAAGCCTTTATACTTTCCTGTTCTTCAAATGGGAAAGAAATTTCAACACTTTTTTCCTCTGCGGAAAGTCGAAATATTATAGCATCTGAAATTCCTCCAAACTCTTTGAAAAATTCATCCAACTTTAAATAGGAAAACATAAAGGCTTCTAATACTTCTGAATTTTCTTTGAGATATTTAGCCATGTTTTCGCCTCCTTATCACACCTTGTGTGATTATACTATCACACTATTATGACTTCGTCAACACTTTTGTTTGACAGGGTGTGATTTTTTTGGTATTATCAAATCATAAGGAGGTGATATAATGAAAAATAGAATTTTAAAAATAAGAAAGGATTCTAAATTGAATCAAGAAGACTTCGGATTGAGATTGAATTTAACAAAAAATTACATTTCTCTTATAGAAACAGGAAATCGCATCCCGTCTGATAGAACTATTTCTGATATATGTAGGGAATTTAACGTCAATGAAGATTGGTTAAAAAATGGAACTGGAGATATGTATAAAGAAAAAGACGGTTCGTTTTCAGAATTGCTTGTAGAATCAGAAGACTCTGATGATGATTTTATTAAAAGTTTAATTACCGTATATATAGGATTGGACGAAGATAGCAAAAGTGCATTAAGAAAGATCGCCAAGGGTATGGCAGAAAAATATAAAAGCCGGGAGAATTAAATTTCTTCCGACTTTTTCTCTTTATACTTCTTATATCTAGCAAGAACATAAAAATAGATTTTCATTAGAGACTGTAACAAATTCTGTGTAAACTAAAGATATGATATATATCCTCTTGGATTGATGTTAAAATAAATATTAATCTAGGAGGATATTTTTATGGCACGAAGAAGAAAAATGGATCCAGAACGTAAAGCGTTCATCAATAGCTTACTGGAGCATTATCAACCGAAAGATGCACAGGATATACAAGAAATGTTGAAGGATCTGCTGGGAGAAACTCTGCAGGGAATGCTTGAAGCAGAAATGGATGATCATTTAGGATATTCCAAGTATGATTACAAAAACAAAGAAACCGATGACAGCAGAAATGGTTACAGTCCTAAAACAGTAACTTCATCAATGGGAACGATTGATCTGGATATTCCAAGAGACCGAAAAGGTGAGTTCGAACCACAGATTGTCAAAAAGAACCAGACAGACATTTCCAATATCGAAGACCAAGTACTTTCCATGTATGCAAAAGGAATGACAACTAGAGATATCTCAACCCATTTGCGTGACGTGTACGGTGTAGAAGCTTCTGCTGAAATGATTTCCCGGATGACAGACCGTATCCTTCCGCTGGCAAAAGAATGGCAAAATCGACCATTAGAGCGCAAATATGCGATTGTTTTTATGGATGCCGTCCACTTCAATGTTCGCGAGGATAATAGAACAGTCAAAAAAGCTGTTTACGTTGCCATCGGGATAAAGTTGAATGGTAAACGTGAGGTTCTTGGTATGTGGATCGGTGGTAATGAAAGTGCGAAATACTGGCTTGGTGTGCTTAACGAGATCAAAAACCGTGGTGTGGAAGACATCATGATAGTGTCTGTTGATGGGTTGACTGGATTTGGAGATGCGATTCATGCTGTATTTCCAAAAGCAGAGATACAGCGCTGCATCGTTCATCAGATCCGCTACTCGACTAAATTTATTTCCTACAAAGATTTAAAGCCTTTTATGGCTGATCTAAAGTTAGTATACAAGGCAGATACTGAAGATTTGGCACTTTCCGCACTAGATGATCTGGAAGCAGAGTGGGGAAAGAAATATCCGGCCTCTATAGCTTCCTGGAGAAATAACTGGTCACAGCTGTCCACGTATTTCAAATATCCGTCAGAAATCCGGAAACTGATATATACAACGAATTCCATTGAAAATTTCAATCGTCAGCTCCGAAAGGTAACAAAAGCGAAGGCGATTTTTCCAACAGACGATGCTCTGTTTAAGAGTCTTTATCTGACCATGATGGATGCTACAAAAAAATGGACCGGAAAGGCCTGGGATTGGGGCTTGACCCTGGATCAGCTATGCATTTACTTTGAGGACCGGATCAGACCAGAGGATATTGACTAGCATAAAACATCCTACATATCAAGGATAGATAAAACGCCCGTTTTTAACGGGCGCCCTTGACATGCAAAATGATCCATGCTAGAAAATAAACAAGGGCAGAACGGCTCAAGCTGCCATTCTGCCCCATCTAATCATATACGATTCTAATTAAACCTGAGATTTTTTCATCAATCTGAGAGGTTTACACAAAATTTGTTACATTACCTTTCATTATGTAATCTTCACAATCAATCTCGTTAACCATCTTAATAATTTTCTCTTTGTACTCCACAGTAACCCTCCTTTTGCAAAAACACATCCGAAATTCCTTTTTTTATATTATCCAACAGGAATTGCTCAATTACAAGAATATTTAGAACATATGTTTTCTTTATATCCTGTATTTTTACATGTGGACGTTGTTTTAAAACAGTTGTCGTTTTTTGTCGACTTGAAAATTTGAATAATAACTTCAAAAATGTTAAAATGTTATCGGTTTTGGGAGTGAATTGCGGTTCACAAACACTCCCAAGCCAGAACTTGAAGCGCCCTGTTTAACAGGACAATTCATAGTTTACCATATAAAACAACCAAAAAGAATACTACGAGAGGTAAAGAAATGAACAAAAGTAACAAATCAATAACGGACAAAGGTTTTACACTAATGGATAATTTTCGTGAAAACATTAACTCTTATATTGGTAACATGACACTAAGCGAATTATCAGAGCGCGCCGGAATCCCATTTTCCACGCTACGAGGTATGCTGTACGAAAATAGTTCTGACTGTAACTTGTCGAATGCTGTAAAACTCGCCAAGGTATTCAGCATCAGTGTAGACGAACTATTCGGAGCGAACACAATGGAAGAACGTACAACAGATTGTTTGAATACTTGCAGAGAACTTCCGGAAAATTCGAGATATCTGATCAGTTGGTTTATACAACATCAAAAGACATTGAATAATAGGAAAGAAAACCATAAATCAGTAAGTATTATGAAGCCTAAGTATAAAAATGGTCATTTAGTTCCATCAAACGATTTTTTCTCGATTGATATTGATGATTTTTCCGACAATATTAAGGCAAAAGTATTTTTGGGAATCCAAGTTAATTGTGAAGATTTTATGCCCCATTATTCTCCGTATGATATCCTTTTGCTTGCGAACGACAGAAAACCATACGAAACAGAAAAGTGCGTTTTTCTTTATTACGGGAAAATGATGATCGGAATAAGAAAAGAAGAAGAGAATAGTGTTAAATATTATGGAATTCGCAATAGAAATGCCATTATAAACGAATCCGACATTGATGAGTTAATGGGATACATTGTCGAAACTACCACTGTTTAATATTATAGGCGGGGATGCCCCGCCTATTGATTATGCAACTTCAAAATAATGTCCGATCAAATCTATGATATCATTTTGCAATGCATTTCCTGAATCTCTTGTACATTTATACACAATCTCATTTTGAATATAATATTTATCTTTGTAACATTGCATGTTTTTTCTCCACGGAATAGGATCATCTTTTGTTCCACTGTGTTCCTCATCTACAATTTCGTACAAACTTTCTGTTCCAGTTCCGGGCGAATGCTGCTCTTGAATCGTGAGGTTATCTTGATTTACGGAATAGAGTTCGTTTTCGTAAACAAACCTAAATCCTCTTTTCACCGTTTGTCCAACGATTTCACTAAATGTAGGGTGTAGCGACTTATAACGAATCGCTTCATCATTTGTGAGATTATAAGTGTTAATTTCTTCTGGAATTCTCACCATCATAAGCTCCATCGCAAGATCATTTTTTGTGGGGATGTATGGAGTTTCAAAGATCTCCTGATATTCTTGAACCCTTAAAATATGTTTCGGAATCATTTCTCCGTCAGGTGCTTGACTTTCTTCAACTACCTTATATGAGGTGACGATTTCAAATCCTTCCTTGTATTCCAAATCATCGCCTGTTACGATCGGTAAATATCCACTGTTAAGATAATCATCTTTATCGGGGGAAATAATTTGTTTATCGCCAACGCGTAAAACAGATGGTGCATATATCAATATTCCGTCTTCTAATTTTCCAAAGTTCGTATTCATATTTTCTCCTTATTTTTTACAGCATATTCCACTTCAATTCCCGCATCTACGTCTCCACCGTCTACCGTGATAACTGTTGTTGGATGGTATGTTGTTAATGCTCTGATTGCATCTTGTTCGGATTGTGAGATAGGGACTATCACCTCTTTTTCTAACACATATTGCAATGTAGTTTTGCTTTGTGACAACCAATTTCTTAGCGTTTCTACATCAGGAAACACATCTTTAGGCAAATTAATTCTTATAATCCTTGTGAACATATCTTGACCTAACCTATCAGTTGCCCAAACTCCGGACTTATATGATGAAAAAGTTAAAGACGACCTTTGCCCCACATTATTACTAATGGCTTCTCTAAGTATATACCCAAAATTATTGATGTTTCCGTTACTTCCATAAAACTTCCAATCTTCATTCCCATTTAACATAACGCTTCTGATTCTTCTAGCAATCCCATCTTTTGTAATTTTATCTTGATATTTTCCGATGCCCCTAAGAGGTTCATCCATTGTTATTGTAGCAGTCTGTTCGGGGAAATATGGTTCATACGGCTCGGCAAAAGTTCCCTCATTTAACATTACATAACACTGTTTGTTTTCGATAGGTTTAGAATTTGTTCTGTCAAATAAGGCAATTTTCACTCGACCGTTTTCATCGCTTGTCACCGTTACTTTTTTTCCTTTAAAAACTGCGGTAGTATTACATTGATATATTTCATCATCAACATTTGTAAAATATAAACTTCTACTTGTGTCTTTATCTTGACTATTGCAAATACCTTCGTTATTTGTTGATAAAGTGTACTTTGTGTTTGGTTTCAAAGTCAATATAAGTTTTCTAACGCTATTGTTTCCACTCACAGGTTGCAATGGTAATTTTAAAAAACTATCTATATCAAATAAATTCTTTCCTGTAACTTTTATATCGACTTCATATTTTTGTGTTTTCTCATTCCATTTTCCGACACTCTTGATTTCTTGTAGATAATCGGGTGATGGGGATGGTTTGCCGCCTGTGTAAGGTTCATAAGGGCTAGCAGTTTGCCCCTCGGTTATCATTAGTCTATATCTTGCATTACCGCCTACTTTTGACACAATTCCCGGACGTATATTCAAGTCATCTTCTTTTGGCACAAAAGTTTGGTTTTTGTGCCAAGCACTAACACTACCTGTGAAACCAAAAAATCCTGTAAAATCGTCCGGGTTGTCAACCGAAAGGTAATACGATTTTCCGGCTTCTATTGATGGGATTAATTCTTTTAATGTTTTCGGTGAAGTAGTGTTGTAAACTTTTTGCATAATAAATCCATCTTCATCAACAGAAAAACCAGAAATATTTTTTAACGCGCTTACATCAAACAACTGTTTTCCTGTTGTGCTGTCTTGATGTGAATTACCTAGTATACTAAATCGTTTAAAAGGAGCTTGTCCGCAATTTGTCAATATCACTTGCTTTATTCCTTTTGACGTTTCGTAGTTAAATTTGAAAGTCATAAAAGCTCTTCTTTTTAAAAATATCATGTAATATCAAACTCCTTCCAAAACATCGCATTTTGTTCAATCTGACAACAATATTTCTTGTTTGCCTGTGTGACGAATCCATCTAACGCGATTGTTGACGGTAGTATCACCTTAGTTGGCGTTGATCCACTTGTGAACCAAAATGGATAGATATTTACGGCATCAGGTAACTCTTCTTCAAGCGTTAAATTTAACTCTGTAACTTCTCCCCATACTGCTTGTACGTTCGGTTTTAACGCATATGTAGTTTCTTGAGGACGTTCTTCTTTTATGTTTGTACTGATCGGATTTTTCTGTAAATAATTTTTAATTGCTTCCTGAAGCTGCTCTGGTGAAATCTCGCCTCCGCTACTTCTAATTTTCTTTAGCAAAATTGCATATACTTCGTCTGCTCTCATAGTTGTACCTCATCAATTTACAATTTATACCATTGATCTGTTTCCTTATGGAATTTATAATAATCTCCGGTGTCAAGACATAACGCCGAACTTCCTGTGCCTACATAATGCGGAAGTTTTGATATATCACTCGATAATCCCTCATAGCTTCTGATATTCCCTCTCACATCCACACAAGCAAAACTGCCTAAATCCCATATCTCTTCTCCCGGCTGATACGTCTTTCCGTCCACAACCGTTATTGTTTGTGCTATCGCCATTTCTGTTCCTCCTACGCTATTTCAAAATATTGTCCAATGAGTGCCGATGGTTTAAAATACAATTTTTCTTTTTGACCATACATTGATTCTGGATTAAGAACTCCACCTCTCTTACACAAATAAACTAACTCATTTTCGATATAATACTTCCCGTATTCATATTCAAATCCACTTACGTTTACGCTATCTGGCACGGGAATAGGATCTGAATACGATCCTTCGTAACCTTCGACAAGCTGTGTCCACAATGTAGGTTCTGCCCCCGGAAAACGGTCCTTTTGTTTCTGGTGATTCTTATTCAGATTCCACAAGAACCCTCCAAAGTTTCTTCTTTTATCTTTTTGGTTTTGTACATCATATGCGTACCCGTCTGGATCATCTTCCCAATCTGCGTACAGCCCTTTTACTTCAACGGCTTGTGCGTCCGTATTAGTGAGAGAAGCGATTTTTGCCTGATCCACAACCGCTTTTTTACCGCTAATCACTTTTTCGATGTAACTTTGAGTGTTTGATACCTTTTCGTTATACTTTTCGAGATATTTTCCTGTTAATTCATCGCCGTACTCAACCGAATTAACCGCTTCCTTGCTCGTTAATCCATCAATATAATCCAACAAACACTGCGCATAACTTTCTTTTTCTAAACGCTTGATCTCTTGCTTTTTATACAAGTCAGTAATTTCTTCCTCATTCAATTCTCGTGACTGTCCGGTTGAATCTTTTAAAATAACTGACATTCCGCTTGAAATACTGTCTTCGTATGCGTTTCTAATGGCAATCATGTCAGATTCGTTGTAGCCAAACGCATAAGACGCTATCATAACATCTGACAATATTTCATTTTGTACTTTCATCTTAATTTCCGCTTTTTTACTTTCCTTTACCTCATCCAATGTAGGGTTGTAAGGTTTAGGATTAGGAGAAATTTCAGGCTCGACATATACACTTCCGTCGTTTGATAATTGATATCCGTTGTACTTTTTTGTAACAGAATCATTCCTGTAAATAGTTGTAAATTTTTGATAAAAAGTCCCGCCGATATCTATTGTGCATTCTTTATCAAGAAATAGATCAAACCCATTTTTATTTTCTATTACATCAGTTCCAAACTTAACCGTAACGATATTATTTGTCGGAATTACGGTTGCTTTGTGCGGAGTTTTTTCTCCTAAGAATCTTATATATGCCATATGTATTTCTCCTTTTTATTTGTTTGAATAATGCGTATTTGTTGGAGTTGCAACCTGAAACTGGAAAAGTCAAAAATCATGTTATCGAAGAAGATAGCAATGCTAATGGTAAATATCGCAAATGGAGCGACGGAACTCTTGAAATGTGGTTCAATTCTCCATTTACGTGCGCGATCGGAACAAAAGCTGGTAGCATTTACACAAGCGGACAATTTACATTAAACTTCCCGGTTGCATCAAAAACAAAATGTAATATCGTGCTCACAATAGGAGCTGGCGGCGCGATATGGGGCAAGGTGTACGGATCTGCAAATGACTACAAATCAAGCTTTTCATACCATTTGCTTGCTGCTACGGTATGGAATACAGCAAGTTTTGATTTATCCTATTACGCGCGTGGAACGTGGAAGTGATAAGCGTTATTTAATTTCCCACTCCGCATCGATAAAAAGATAGCTGTTTGTTGCTTTTGGTATGCAGATAAACAAATTTCCGTTTGTCCTTGCCATAGATGTGCAGGCCACCGGATTTTTATATGACCCATCTGACGCTGTCACATTTACAACAGTATCATTTAATGGGCGATACTGTGACGGTATCGTAAAAACATTGTCGTACACATTATTCGCGACTATTGTGGCAGTTGTATAAATTTCCATATTTAGGTGTATCGTTTTACCGATTTTATACGAGTTGTTTGCTATGGCCGTCCACACTCCGACCCTTATTCCCAGATCGGTCGGTGTGAGCGTCTTTTTATCATGATGCGCTTGTAATTGTAACAAATATGCATTTAGCGTAGCTACAGCCTGCGCTCCTGCGATCATCCCCGGTGTTTTGTTCGCCACTATATCATCAAGATTGTCTATGATTCTAGATTTATCGGCGGAATCGTTTATAGCTTGGCATATTTCATTAATTTGTTTAGCCCCTAGATTACTCCCGGATTGAGTATAATCTGTTACGTCTTCCAAAGAATAGCTTGCATCTTCGTTTTGAGTAATTAAGTACTTTCTTTTTCCAGCCATGCTTGAAGCTAATATATCATCTTTAAAATTAACAGGTAATTCTTGCTTTGGCATTATATTCTTACCTCCTTAAATCTTCCAAGAATAAATGGAATTTTTCTAAGACCGATAGTCTGTCTTTCAATAATATCTTTCATTTTTTCACATGCTTTTTCCAATCTGTTAAGTTCATCGTATTTGATAAACATTCCATTCGGATAGAACGTCTTTTTGATTCCGATATCCTGTGTGAAAATTGATTGATTTATCTTTTCTATATTACCCTCAAACAAATTGAATTTCTCATAATCCCACAACTCCAAATAATCAACAATATCTTCTCCCATATTTTGAATCGAAAATTCTTTATTAACTTCATTTGCTTTTTCTTTTAAATATAGGATATTGTTTTTTATTCGGTTGTAATCTTCTAAATTCATTTTGTCTGTAGACGCCCAATTTGTTTTTGGTTTTATCCAATCTACCTCCATGACATTTCCACCTTTCTAGCTTTCATGTTTCCAGACCACGCTCCGTTAAAGGATATTTCATTTTGATAAGAGCGAATCAAAGCGTCTTCTCTTCCTTTTAGTTCCATGTAGAACAAATCATTCGCCTCCGTTCTTGGGTCTCCACGCCACGAGATTTCGTAGTCTATGTTTCCGAGATAATATTCCGCTATCCATTCTTCCAAATCTTTTGCGTGCTGAATTGTGCTTATAAGAGGGTTATTCCATGTGATTTCTTGACCGTTTACGTTGTGATTCACAATGTAGTTATTTTCTTCTGTAAGATACTCATATCCCTCAACCTTTACTTTTACATCTGTTTTTGCCTTTATATTAGTGATTCGCACTTTAATGTAAAAATCGCTTGAATCAACAATACTCACTTTTAACTCTGGATTTTCTGGAACTGATACTTTAAATCCGTATGACGGCCTGTTAAAGTAAATCGTATATTCAGAATCGCTTTCAAAAGAAACTGTTTCTTGGATAAGCTCTTCAATCGCTCCGGTGCTTTCCTTGTAATTTTCTCTAGTAATCACAATATTTTTTATTTTTTCATATCGTGTTCCGGTAGGATTTTTAATCAAATCCCTTACCCTGTCCAATCTATAATCCGTAACATCATTAATCAAAATATTATCTATGAATAATCTTGAATTTGAATATCCTTTTGTTACCTCAATTACCATTTTATTAAACTCAAGAAAAACATGATCTGTTAAAAAACTAATATCCGGTTTTTTTACAATAAACTCTTCTTTTAAGACTCCATTGTTATATGTTACTATTTTAAATTCTTCCGGTGCTGTGTTTCTAAAATTAATAATCAAGCCATACGCATCGAATGAAGATTCCAAGTTCACTGTGATTTTCGGGTTTTTTTGAAATATTCCATTTCCATCCGAAACAGAATCGCTTACATATCCAGTATTTAGGTAATTATTGTCTTTCGGCAAAAAATAAAGACTTCCATCTACTACGGAAAAGTCTTTACTTGCATTTGCGTAAGCATCTTTTTTACTCTCTTTCAAGATGTTGTCTATCTTACCAAAATTTGCAATATCATTTGTTTCGGCAATCATATTGGGAACAAATGATGAACGCAATATGATTTTATTTTTTCTATCTTCTCTCAATGTACATCTTCCGGCATTTGCAATAATCTGCAACGCTTCTGCATGACTTACAACTGGAAGTGGATTATACACAATTATCTTTTTTAAATATGGATCTATATAATATTCTCTTTCATCTGTAATTCCAGCGCTTTCCAAAACTTCTAAAGCCAAATCATATAAAGAGATTCCATCTTTTCTGTATTTTCCTCCGTAAAAGTTATCCCTCAACTGATAAAATCTATCTGTTGATGTAAATACAGCCTCTGTGTCATTTGCTGACCATGAATTAAGATATGTCGTTGTTTCATTAAGCCACTCTATATCACCGTTTCCTGTCACATCATATCCGAAGGTAACTTTCACTTCCTGTCCTATTTCCATATACGCAATAGCGCTTTCTGGATTGTCTACGCTATAATACAAATCTTGGTTATCAACCTTGATAGAAACATCCATACTTGGAATACTTTCTGATATCGGAGAAACATATTCTTTCATGCTGCAACCCATCACTTTTTCATTTGTAAATGTATTTGCAATTCCAAATATCATGTTTCCAATTCTGAGTCTGCCTTTCCCATTCACCATAGTTTTTGGCTTTATCCAAAAATAATTCGTTCCGTCAAAAGAATCTTCGGTAACAAATTTTTCCGAACTATTTTTATAGATTCTAGTGGTCAAATTTGTCTCTATAGTAAATTCTGTCGGATAACAATGACCGAAATCTATTGTTATTCCTTTTATGTCTAATCCTGATTTATCTGTAAATTCTATTTTCGCACTTCCAAGAATTTCATTTGTGATGATTCCGTTGTTATAAATTTCTAATCCACTATCTTTTCGCGGCGGAAAATACATTGTCCCATCGACTTTTGAGAAATTTTGTTCACATGTTGCGTATATTTTATTTACATCGTAACCATCAAACGGTTTTTCTTTATTTGCCAGATACAATAATTCCGTGTTTGTTACTTTAGCATTGTTCTGTGCATCAGAATTTACAACTCCTATGCTTACTTTTACATATCCTCTATTCCGAAACGGAAGTTTCATTGATTCTATGTATTCTTTACTTGCCATTTGCATATACGATCACTCCAAACCGGCGTCAATCAAATTAAATGAAAGCGTCTCATCTTTTGTTACCATATGAGTTAGCCTATCTACAAATAACGGTTTTCCGCTCCTATCTCCGGGGTACATTATAATAGTGATCGGGTGTCCCGGATTCGCCATATCTTCAAATGTAACAGGAACGTAAAATGGTTTTATGGCATCTAACATCATCTTTCGAGTTTCTGGATTAAGACCGACCCACTCGAGATTACTAAGTTTGTACAAATCCCTTCCAACTCTTTGACCAATAACTGCGTTGTTCTCATTTCTTCCACCGTTTACTGTCGTTGTTATCGTCCATGAAAACCCGCGTCTCGGCGGTGGAAAGTCATAACCATTTACGTTCAAAAACGATGATAATGCCATATTCAACCTCCTGTTTTTTAATAAAAAAGTACCTACCGAAGTAGGCGCTTTTCCTTTTAAGTAAACGAATATCCATTCCTTGCACGTCTCGAATCTGTGATCGACACTAATTCTCTTCCGTCTACTACAATTCGTTTTCCATCTCTAACCGCTTGTATCAATTCTCTCAATAGGTTTTCTTGCTCTCGGTTTTCCATATTTGCACGAGAAAAACCTCTGTATGCCGCTTCTTCAATTCCTTTTTGAATATCCAAATTATTTGCAACCGCAGTTCTTCCATCGGAAAATGTCCCTACCAACTCGTTATGATTTGCCATAAACAATCCGTCTTCCGGGAATCCTCCTACTGAATACTTCGGTATTAAATCTGCCAATGTAATTTTTCCTATTCCGTTGGCATATCCATGACCTTTCCAGCCGTTTGACAAGCTTCCGTATCTAGCCAATGTATACCTAATAGATGCTAATATGTTTGACAATGGATCGTAAATATCCTTATCATATCCAGGATATGCGTACGTTCTAAAAGTCGGATCAATTACCTGCATCAATCCTTTGGAAGGCGTTCCTTTGATTGCATTTATATCCCATTTATTAATTGCTTTTGGGTTTCCGCCGGATTCCGTCTGCATCTGATAAAGTAAAAGGTCTAAATTTGATTTTGAAAATTGACCTGTCATTTTCAATGCTTTAGTGGCAATGTTTCTCCATTGTTCAACTCCGGCTGATGGGTTATATTTTGGCTGTATTGAATCAAATATTCCGCTTACATACTGTACAATTCCATCAAATGTCTTGTTTATAATTCCACCTGCCACACTCGACCACGGTTCAAATAAATTTGATATATTTGCAAACTTGCTGATTGCAACTTTTACAATTTCTCCTGGGTTTGTAAGATAATCCAACACATTCCCTGTAAAACTTTTTACCGAACTCCATGCGTTTTCAAAAAACTCACCTATTCCACCTTTAAAATGTGGAGTGCCTGATATAAACGCCTTTGTTTGATTCGCAGGCATTATTTTTGTACCTTTTTCAAGCGGCAACATGACATTCCGCCCCTCGGGTATAAATGGTTTTCCTGACGGCGGAATAATAAGCTCTTTGTAAGTTGATCCTGCTTGGTCATTCACGATTCCAAGTGTGTTTTGCGGAACTCCATCCGATCCTTTAGCGAACTTTATTCCATCCCACTCACTTACTCGTGTGTCTGATCCCACTTTTTTAAGCACCCAGTTCACACCTTTTATAACGCCATTCACAAGTGTTTTAATAGGCTTAAATGCGTTTTCTGCAATTTCTTTAAAGAAGTCTCCTAACCCCTTCCAAATGTTCTTTATGGCATCATATGCGTTTTTAAAAGCCGTTTTAAACCACGGACCCACATTTTTAAAAGGAGATTTAATGGCTTCCCATTTTTTTGAGAACCAAGATTCAATGAATGACCAAGCTTTTTTAATACCTTCATACCCTTTATCAAACTTTTCGCCAAACCATTCCGTTACAGGAGAAAATACTACTTTTATTCCTTCCCATAATCCTTCAAAAAATCCACTTCCGTTCTCCCAAGATTTTTTTGCTTCATCCCATCCTTTTCTGAATTGTTCGCCTATTGATGATGTTGTTTCTCCAACCCATTCCTTAATATTTCCTAATTGCAACATTAATCCAGAAAGACTCGTTGGGGGTAATGCAATGTCTCCGACTTTAACTTCGGCGTCTTCACTAAAGATTTTATCAACCAGTGATTGCAATGCACCTTTTGCAAAATCATTCGGAAGGTTCGCTATAGCTTTAACTAATGCCTTTCCGAATTTGTATAAGTTCCAAGTTAAATCTCCCCACTCTATTCCACATATAAATTCAACTATTTTTTGACCAATATCTTCAAATGTTTTATCGTCTTGTAAAGTGTTTATAAATTCCGTTAAAGACTCTAAAATTCCGTTGGCGAAATTACTAAATGTATCCGCTGCGATTTCAGGATCCCAATTTTCAAAGAATCCTTTTATGCTCTTTGCTATAGATTTCCCTAAATTTCCCCAGTCAAACTCTACAGCGAACGCATTTGCAGATTGAAAAGCTGTATTGATTGAATTAGCAACAGTTTTCCCTAAATCATAAAAAAGTCTAGGTTTTATTAAACCATTCAAAAAATCCGCCAACCCTGTTCCGAAATTTTTTGCTTTTTCATACACGGAATCCCAGTTAATTTTTTCTAACGTGTTTGATAATGTGACGCTTATATATTCGCCTAACTGTTCTAAACTTTTAATGCTACTTTTATATGCGTCCAACATCTTATCGTTCGGCTTAAAGTTGGCAATTAAACCGCCCACTTCACCTGAACCAGCACCACCTGATCCGCCTGATGCACCAGCTCCAGCACTACCAGTAGTACCATTATCAGGCTCAACAATATTCAATTCATCAATTCCTAAAGTGTGAAGCTTCTTTGCATTTTTAGCAGCTTGTCCGAGATTGTCAGATAAATCTCCTGCGCTTCCAGCTGAATCCGCTAGATCTCCAGATACGTCTCCTAAATCGTCAGTTATTCCTCCGCCACTAATCTCAAATTCCCACCCGAAAATCTGACCAAGTGCGTTTAATACATTCTGTGTAAAATCAATGACTTTCGCCATGACTTTATTTAAAGTTTGTACAAATGGTTTAAACGCTGCGATAAAACCAGTTCCAATGACGGAAGCAAATTTCTTAATTTGCTCTTGCAAAATACGAATTTGGTTCGCCCATGTATTAGAAGTCCGGGCAAAATCGCCTTGCGCTGCCGAAGTATTCGCCAATACGTATTGATAACGAAGCATCGTCTTTTCTACCTGCGACATAGACTTCACATTTGCATCCAATCCATTTTTCATTGCCCATTCTGCAAGTGTTGCCTGTGTTAAATCAAGTCCGTATGTACGCAGCGGTCGTGTCTCTCCTGTAAAGATAGCTGATAAATCTTCTGCTACATCCTTTTGACTGACATTGTAGAAAGATGCCATATCGGCTGTTAATTGAGTCAGATTCAATGATACATCTGCCATAGAATCAGACAGACCGACATATCCGCCAGTAGCCTTATTCAAAAATGAATTTGCACTTTCAATGGAACTTGTATCAATTCCCATTGCGGAACCCATTGCTTGAAAACGGCTTGCGTACTGTTTAAATGACAATTCAGACATTCCAAATTGTTCAATAGACTTCTGTGCGTATTCTTCTACTTTACTTGACATATTGCCAAATACAGTGTCTACAACGTTCTGTACTTCCACAAGGTCAGAAGCCAGATTAATTGAGTCCTTAATCTTCCCCGCAAAACGAAACAGAAGCCACCAACTTGCATACATCTTACCTAACGCAGAAGCAAGTCCCTTTGAACCACTCCTAGCCTTGTGCGTAGACTTCGTATAAGTGTTTAAACTATTTCCAAGTGCGCTCGCAGCGCGACCGGAAGAAGCTCCTGTTCTTGCAAGTCTACCTAAAGCATTTGTCATATCAATAAGATTTTGGCTGACTCTAGGCGCTTTTGATAAGTTATGCATCAGTTCCAGCATTGCTTTTGACAATTTCGGGATATTATCAATTGCTTTTGTAGAACTCTTATACCCAAGGCGTGATATTCCATTTGCCAAGTCAGCTACTTGCTTTGACGTTTTTGAAACGTTAACAGCATTTAATCCTTGAAGACCTTTCCCGAATTTTACGATCGCCCCTGATGCCTTATAAATCTGTCCACTGTTCAAATTTGCAATCTTTTCAATTCCCTTGGCAAATCTTGTATAATCTGCTGTTCCAACATTTTTTAAACCTTGCATAGAACGGCTTAGTTTATCTACACCATTTGCTACCCCAGATAAACCGCTTCCGTTGATTTTCGTGAGAGATGTGTTTAATGTCCCTAGTTTTGTTATCAATGTGTCAATTGCATTATTCGCTTTTCCAGCTTGCGCCTGTAATTGTATTTCAAGGCTGTCTACTGTAGTTCCCATTTCACACATCCTTCCTATAACTTTTTTAGGTCAGTGACTATCTCCGTTCAATAGCCAGAAAAAAACAGTAGGTTTTGACACACTACTGTTTATTATGATTAATTTCAAAATTTGTTTTCAGCGCTTCAAGTTTTGCAACAAATAATTCCCTTTGTAATTGCAACTCTTTTTCGGATAACGGTTCATTATTCTTTTCCGCCATTTCCAAAATAGGACTTTCGAAATATTTTGCTTTTGATTTTCTTTTATTCATTCCAGCTAATACTTGATCCAGAACAACAGAAAAGGCTTTCATATTGTATTGCCCCATGAGCCAATTTTCGTAATCCCTATCACGTAACATCAATTTATATGCTTCTGCATATATTTCTAATTTCTTTGGGGTAAGGCGCAAAAAGCTTTCATGAGAAATTCCCATTCTTAACGCATTTTTAAAGTATTCTTCCCATATTATTTTGTGGAAGTCGATTTTTTCTTGTGATCCTGTGGTGTTTTCGGCACTTTTTTCACTTCTTCCTCGTCCTGCTTGTTCATCTCCGCAACCATCTCCGTCAGACCCGTCAAATCGAAAAAACCATCTTCTTCCATCGTTTCTTTTATTTCTTCATAAAGCCCTTTAAAGGACATTTTTTTCTCTTTCATGTACTGTTTCATCAGTTTTTTTGATTCATCAAAAGTCACATGATGATGTTCCAATAATCCGGCATAAAAAGCATCTTTACAAATATGTGGCATATCAGATATCAAATCTGCTGTTCCGTCAATCATTGCAGCAGCAATTTCTACTTTGCTATTTTTACCTTCTAAATCCAATCTTTTTCCAATATAAGACATCGACAAAGCATTAAACATCCTTTGCACAACTGCTTTATTTTCTGCCGCTTCAAAACTAAATTCTAACGTATACTGTTCATTCCCAATCTGAATTGTTTTCATATTTTTCCCTCCGATTAATCAGAGGGGGCAGTCCGAAGACTGCCCCGCTCATATTTTAATATGTTTCTTCAAGTTCTGTATAAGCCATTTCATCAGAAACGCTACTTAGACCGGCTTTTGTATCTAAGTAGCTTAAGCTCCCCCCCCCACAACTTCAAAATCAACTTTTGTGTCCATTCCCTTAAACTCTTCAATAGTAAGGTTATTTTCCATTACGAGCAATTCGTTCTGACCAATCTCCGGCTGTGGGAGTGCTGTTGGTGGCTGTGCGATTACAAAGAATGATTCATCAAATCCCGGAATAATCGTCTGAAACCACATTCTTTTTCCACCTGTAAGCTTTGCGTATTCTTCGATAACCTTTTTCCATTCTTCTTTTGTTTCACTTGTGAAGTTTACACCGACAGGGAATGAACCTCCCGTATCTGCTGCCCCTCGGATATATCGTTTAACAGCATCTTCAACCGCAGACGCATCAATCTGCTCATTTTCAATCGTGATTCCACCAATTGAATTAATTCGATTAAGCTTTGTAAATTTAGCTGGTTTTTGTCCGGCAGTTGTTTCAACTCCATAACCAAATGTAATTCCTAATGTAGAAATTCCTGCAATCATATTTTTTCTCCTTTCCACCGCTAATTTTTTGCAGTAAGCGATCACTTTTTATGATCGGTCTTATAAAATATCGCCATCGGCTATCATTCGCCGAAAACGTGCTACTCTTCGATATGTACTGTCTGTGTTCTGAAATTCCGGTGTTGCAATTACTTGAAACCTCATTGTTTTCATAATTCGTACAACCTCATTCATCACTTCTTTCGCATCATTCATCTTGGTATTTGTTGTTACCTCGATCTGAAAAGAAGACCAAACAGCATTGATCGTATCTCCTTGTAAGTCTTCTCCTGTTTCCATTCCCGGCATTTCGTGTATATACACAGTTGGGAATTTCGGAACAGTATCGGCTCTGTCAGAGTTTGTAAATTTTAAATTTGGATAACGGTCTTTCATTTTTTGAGAAAACTGCGTCTTTATCCGAGTGATAACTTGTGATTCTAGCATGTCCAGCATTTATTCCACCGCCTCATACGTTTTCTCAAATATATCCGGCTTGCATGGATAAAGTTCTCCATTTATGCCCTTAATGATGTAATCTCCAACAGAAACATGCATATAACCTTCGAGTGTTTTTACATATAAATCGCATGGCGGATGTAGTGGTGATAACGACATATAGATTAGTTCTCCATTTTCAAATGCAGATACCGCCCACTCTGGAACATAATATTTTCCATCTGAACCTTTTAAATCTCCATCATATTGGAATGCTTCGATCTCAACTGGTTTTTTTCTGTATTTCATTTTCCAAATACTCCTTTTGCAATTCTTGGAATCTCTTGCATGAGTTCCAATGATGTTTCATACATAAACGGTCTTGACGGCATACCTTGCGTAAAATACCATTTTCCATCTTTCGGATAGAACCATCCGTATTTTCCGGGCGCAATCTCAAAAATTGTCTTTCCGGTGTTATAATTCCACTCCACGCCCTCCGGGAATGGATATGGATAACTTCCCTCAAGTCCAAGTTGACCAGTACCAAATTCAACAAATGCCGAGTGCTTAGAATCAGCCACAATAAAAAAGATAACGGTGTTTTTATCTCCGTTACCTTTCCTTGTGTGTATGCTGTTTAAGAGTTCACCTGTAAATATTGCGTCAAGTGTAGTAACCCTTGCTTTCGCAATCTCTACACCTCGTTTCGCTAATTCCTCTGTGAATATTTCACATTTTTTATTGAGAGAATCTTGATATTCCCTCAACTGCTTCTGCAATTCTTGAATACTGGACATTGAAAAGATATTTGCTTTCAATACTTTCTTTGCCATGCTACTTCACAACCCTTTTCAGAAGATACCTTGTAAAATTAAGACTCGGCTGAACACGTTTAACGGTGTAATCAGCCGACTTTTTATCTACAATGGTATTTTGTTCGTCTGCATATTTAACTTCGCTCATATGCCAAATTAGAGACGTTTCATCAATAGGTATTCTATCTTTCTCCATAAGAAGAACAGCGTCATACTCACTGATATCAACTCCAAAAGACTTCGCTTCTGCTTCACCGCCAGACATTGCGATATTTCCTCGGAAATCTACTGGTTTTGAATAGCCGATTTCCATCTCTCCTGTTTCTACCGGAACTTTCTGACCATCGATCTCAATGTATATGATGTTTCCGTCTTCGTCTCTCTCATAAACTGGAACTTCTCCGACTTGTAACGCATACTTTAAATTCTGCTTGTTTTTTTCTAAAAGTCGCATACAGAGACCCTCCTTATTTTACGCGTAGCTTCTGCCCCGGATAAATTAAGTTCGGATTCTGAATACCGTTCAGATTTGCGATTGCCTGATAATTAGTACCGTATTTAGCAGCGATTCCAGAAAGCGTATCCCCAGACTGGACTGTGTAGTATACTGCACCGCCGCCGGAGGAACCATTAATCTTGTTTTGTACCTCATTGTACCGGTTTCCAAGCGCCGCCTTTCTTGTATCTCCATTTCCATATTTTCCCGCATAAACTTCTTTCACAAGTGTATCTACGGAGGCAGATGCAATATAGTTAATCATATTCTGCACCTCATTATACCGATTTCCTAGAGCATTTTTTCTAGCGTCTCCGTCTCCATATTTTCCCTGCATAACTCCAACAACAAGATCAAGCGTAGATCCAGATGGTGCTACTGCCGGCGGCGTCGGTTTTGTATCCCCTCCTGTAATTTCTGCTGGATAATCTCTATAACAATGATTCATATCCACGTTTCCGGAAATTCCCGGAACAGATCCGCCTGACGTATACTGCCAGATATCGTATGTTCCTTGATATGTGCAAACCGAATTATACTGTGCTACCCATTTTACAAACCGTTCCAACCCTACCAGGTAGTTTGTCCACCAGTTTGTATTCGCATAAACTCCGCACCAGTATCCAGCTTTTTCGATGATATCCCCGAAGATATTCGCTCTTTGAATTGCTCCATTTTCCGTTCCTGCCTGTTCCAAATCCAAATAAATTGGGTACGAAAGTTTATATCCGCTTACCATTCTAAGGACGTGTTCCGCTTCGCTTTTCGCCTGTGCGTCACTTGTCGCGTAGGAATAGATATAAACTCCGAACGGAATCCCAAGTCTTGTACATTCATCTGCATTTCTTTTCCATTGCTTATCGTCCTGACTTGCAATATTATCTCCATATCCGCATCGTAAGATTGCCCCATCTATATGTCCTTTTACCGCATCCCAGTTAATAGTTCCTTGATGTTCGCTTACATCAATTACTCTTAAATTTTCCATAATTTTCTCCTTTCTCCGGCATTTGCACCTGTACAAAAAAGAGGACGATTACTCATCCTCTAAATCATTCTTATTCACTCTGTAAAATCGTTTCCACAATTCTGCTACTTTTTCCCAACCGTACATTGCCACAAAAGCTACTAATAGGCCGGCTAGAATTGCTGCTAGAATCATGTACCACAGAATCGTTTGCTGTATATACTGCATATAAGCTATAAAAGCTGTAACCGTAAGACCGATTGACAATACAAAAACCAAAATATCGGTCGGAATTTTCTTCAATCCCGATACTCCTTTAAAAACTTGCGTAATTATTGAAACTGCGAAAGCAAAAATTCCAACAATTCCGATAACAAGTGTCATGTTTATAACAATCTGTTCCATTTAAAATCACTCCTTTACAAAAACGTTCCTTCGTCTGTGCATTTTTTATACGCTTTTTTGATATTGTCTATTGCAAGAGACGCCTTATTATTTTCAAAATCAGGATTGTCCTTGCAAAACCTCTCATATTTTGTAATATCTTCAAGTATCTGGTCAAAGTGTTCTTTTGTGTGCTTATCGTCATGCCGAACTTCATCATCAAATCTAAGAATTCTGTATCTCCAAGTAAGAGCCATTCCCTCATCATTTGATTTTTGCAATTTATCCATCTTTCTATCTAAATTGTCAATAGAATTTCCAAACTTTTTCTGTATACAAAGGCTTTGTTCATGCCATTTCGGATAATTTTCTGCTTGACTAATCACTTTTTTAATTCTTTCGTCGTACTCTTTTTCCTTTATAGCCTTTTCAGAAAAATATTTTTCCACTTTCTTATAGCATCCAAAAAGAAAAATTACTGCGCACAGCAAAATAGCCACATTTCCGATTGTTATATCACCGAAGGAATTTAAAAAATATTCCATTTCTTCTTTCTCCTTTCGGGAATTTTTATATAGCCGCCCACCACCGCCAAGTGCCATATCCCTGCACCATCACAGTAAACTCACCGCTATGGTACGCACAATCGTCTGCCACTTAACCCAGTAGCCGGGAGATGATTGGATCACCGTACCCTTTCTATAACACGTTCACAAAAGGAGTAACTTTTCCGAGAATTTTATCCCGGTCAATCCAACTCCTTGAAGTTCCGTTTTCAGAAGAGGAAATCTGAAATTCTCCTCCCTCTTGGTTGTAATCATACAAAGCCAAGTCTATGATGATACTGTCGAATTTCTTCATATCCTTTTCAATCATCTCCTCTGTGTAATTGTCTGGATAATTTCGGTAAAGACGCACATCTTGTTCTGATTGATAAAGAAGCTGTTCTAAGAACTTATCTTCTTGCTCGCATGAAACATCAGATTGTCTCAACCGAATTTTAAGTTGTTCTAATCTTGAGTACGCCATATTTTTTCACCTACAGTCCTAACTTATCAATAAGAAGTTTCTTAATATCCGAACCGTTCAAATACTCTGCACCGTCAATCCCATACTCGGTAGCAAGCTCCCGAAGTTCTTTTACGGGCATTTGATAAATCTCTGTTTTAGTAAACTTCTTCTCTCCATATTCTGGAATCTCTGGCGTATTCATAAAATCAGCCGAGGAATTGATTTCTTCCCCGGCTTTATACCAACGTCCACCTATCTTGATATTGTGTGTAGCAATCATGTAACCACTCCTTACGCAACCTTCATAACAACAACGCTGTCCATACCCTCAAAAGTAGGAAGTCCAATCATGGAAACTACACAATGTGTGTTAATTGGATGATTTGTGGTATATGAATATACTGAAATACCTGTTTCTACGAGAGAAAGATTTCCATCTGTCAAACTTCCACTTCTCTCTTCCGGTGTTCTACCAAATGTATAATCACCAAGATATACTCCGGCAGATTGAGCAGAAACAATGTTTGTTGGAATGAAATACTTTGTATTTCCTTCTTCATCAATGTATACTTTGTCGTATACTTCGATCTCAATTCCGTACTCTCTTAAGTAAGAAAGTACATCAGCCTGTCTCACTCTGATACCGCCATTGTATGCAGTGATTCCAAGTACCTGCTTCTTTGTATCTTCTGCTTTCAGAATCATTTCAAATGTCTCTGTATTCATGGAAAATCTTGTCAAAGAGTATCCGGTTTTCTTCGCAAAATCACGTCTTGCTTGAATCAAATCGTCAAGTGGCGTTGCAGTTGCCGAAGCATTCCACTTATCTTCATCGCCGGAAATCTCAACAAAGTGATCTTTCTTATGCGCCGCTCCACTATCTGTTGTATATTCAACAACATATTTCTTTCCTTCGATATTTACGGTTACTTTCGGAACACCATCTTCCGGTGCCAAAAGTTCCCAAATCTGACGTTCTGGTACAACCAAAGCGCCTTGAATCAGAGAAAAAGGCTTTTTAGCAATTTCTTGTAAAACCTGATTTGCCATGTTGGAATTTTCCGCAGACTGATAATTTGCATATTCCTGTTCTTCTTTCTCTGTTACCATGTAACTTTCACGGTAAAAAGGCATTTCATTCTGAATATCGGAAAATCCACCAACATCCCTTAATGGTGCTTGCGCGTCAAAATTTGATGCTTTCAAAGATACCGGGAGACCGTTCTTTCCTTTAATAAACTTCAAATCAAGGCTGTCCTGTTTCACCGTTCCAAACTTCATTCTTCCACTATACGGTCCCGTACCGAGCTTTGCCTTATAATCATTCCACAGGACTCCTAAAGCTCTAGCGGTAAACGCTTCTCTCAATGGTAATGCCATTTTTTATTCCTCCTTTTACTCCGAGATCGCCGGTGCGCCGTAAAATGTAACTCTCGGTGTTACTTTTCTAGCTGCATCTGCGATTGATAGTGATTCTACTTTTTTCCAGTCGATTGTTCCTTGATAAACATATGTTCCGGGTGCATCTCCCTGTGTTACGTCAACATCATGCAGAAGATAGCCAAGGCAACTGTTATCATTTGCCGGAAATGGCGTTCCAGCCGGAACAATTTTCAAACCGTTTTCATCCGGTGAAGATTTCATTGTCTGAGGAACAACACACGCTGCGCCCTCATAAGGGAAAAACTTCAAAATACCTTTATTTTGTCCATACTCATGTACGATAGGCTTTCCCATAGTCTTTTAACCTCCTATTTCAAAACGTAATAATCTTTCATGGACTGTTCGTCCGCTTTGTTTCCAAAAGAGATGCTTTCCGCATTCTTCACATCTTCCGGCTTATCATCGCCTGGATTACCGCCAGTTCCACCACCTGGATTCGGAGTACCTTTTAATAGCTCTTGTTCTTTCGCTGTGGCTGCTGCGGTTTCTTTATCGGAAATAATCTGTGCGATAGAGTCAATCGCTTTCTTAGCAGCTTCTAAATCTGTCTGAAATCCTGCGAGCACGCTTTCTGCCTGTTCTCCTGTTAATCCTTTTTCAGCTGCATACGCACGAATATCTTTCTGCACATTTTCTTTCTGAAGCTGTGCAATCTGATTTCTCAATGTTTCCAATTCTCCGCCATCATCATGAGATGGTGTTGTCTCCGGTGTCGGAGTTGGCTGTGGTTGCGGTGTAGGCGTTGGCTGTGGTGACGGCTGTGGTTGTGGATTCGGTCGATTGCTGTGAAACTGATTCAGATAATTTGTTACCTGTGCTTCACTTGGCTCTTCAATTCCTAAAGCCACTAAGTTTTGTCTTGCTTCTTCTCTTGTCATTTTGATTACCTCCGTGATCTACATTTGTTTTCGCTGTTCTATCAGCTTGGATTTTTTGCTTTTGCTATTTGACGCATAACTGCAAATTTATAAAATAAAAAAGTAGCCGATTACTGTTCGACTACTTTTTTATTAACTGGTTCTTCTATTTTTTCTTGTTTCTCTATTTTGTCTGGATAAAGGCTTTCCATCCGGTTTTTACTTTCGATTGCAACTTGTTCTGGATCGCTAAACATGTCAATGACCTTGATTGCACGTTTATAATGAATTCCGCAGTTCAACAAAATCTGTAAAACTTCCGCTTTTACCATCATATTGTCTAACTTGTTGTGGTTAATATGAATTTCTACGTCGCTCGGCACAAGCGTAAAACCTTTTGAAATTCTCAGTCGGTTCAGGATAATCTTAATAGACATATTCTCCGACTTTTTCAAGATAGGCTCATTAATTGCTGTCCGAAGTCCGGCATCATAATGTCCGTTGCGTAGATTGACTGCGCCTTGGGTATCTCCACCAGAATTTATACTTGCTCGGTTTGCCAACCCTTGAATATCAAGAAAACGCTCAAATAAATCATTAAATACAACTTGCCCCTCTGTCTGATTCAGTTCCGTTGTCATTACATCAACGTCCGCTTTGTTTTCCATTCCATTGTTAGACTTCACAACAAGCGCACCTTCTTGTCTCATGCTCAAGAAGCTATCTCTATCTACTTCGCAGTTTACGAATTTCACCCACGAAGAGACAAATTGCTCAATTCCATTGATTCTGTCAGAAGAAAGTGTGTTGATTGCGTCTGTAATGGCAATAGTCATTTCAATATCAGAAAGCCTACGGGAATTATTCGGATATTCAATAACCGGAATTGCTCCATTTCCATTTACCCCGAATCTTCTCAATTTCCCTTCTGAAATTTCAAACCACTGACCGTTCGTATAGCAAAAATAAAACTCCTGACCATTTTCATCTTCTCGAATCTGGCATGAAAAAGCCGGTTTATTATTCGGAAAGTACACCACGAATGTATAAATCGGGTTTTCAGAAGACAACTCAAAGTCGCTTTCGTCCAAAACCGAACCATTTCCCTCATCATTTCCGATAAACCGATATGCAGTACCGCAGATGGATCGCCATCTGCAAATATCAATATCGCATTCCTGTTTATTCTCGGAATCCATAATTGCGTTGAGCCATGAGATTTCATCTGACTTCTTATCGTCCGTACCACGAAGGACGTATTGTATCGGCTCTGCACAAATATCAGCAGTTTTTCGCTCTACCAACTCATATGCAAGATTGACAACAATTTTATTGTTCACTTCTGGTCTATTAACTTTTTTTCGATATAAAATCGGCTGATCTCCACGATAGTAACGGTCAAGATACTCGATTTCCGCTGCATTCTGTCTGTGAATTGCAAGTGCTTTGTTCAATTCATCTACGATATTTCTCCATGTGATCTGTCGTTGCCTTGTGTAAATGATTTTCCTACCAAATCCACAATCGCAAATAGCAGAAAACGGTCTGTAATTTTTATGTGGATAGTTATACATAAAGCACCACCTTAAACAAATGTCATTCCTGAAGAACAATTTCTTTTTGGAATATTTTTAATTTCCGTTTCTCCTGTATCAACGTGATACACAATTCTTTTATTGCATTTTTTGCATCTACAAATTTTATTTATTGTTGACCGCCCATCATGCGTTCCGACTTTCCGTCCGCACTTTGGACAGTATATCTTCTTTTCTTCATACTCTTTCATAGTTTTCTCCACGAAAAAAGGACGCAATCAAGCGTCCTTTTTCAATCATACTTATGGGTTTTATGTTGTTGGAAATATTTATTATTTCTCTAATTATAAGTTTAACAGAATTTTTCCGAACATACCGAACAACTTTTATTTTTTCATAAATCTCTCAAATGACATCCTAACTCCGTCTTCGCTGTTCCCACCGCCTATTCTGTCAGCGACTTTATTCCACGATAGATTTTCAATAAACCGAAGAGTAATTATTCTTCTCATTCTGCTGTCTGTTACACTCGCTATAAATTCTTCTACTTGGTTTAATGTTTCGAGGAGTTCCATCTCTAACCCTGTCAGTGTTGCTTTTCTCGCATAGAGAAGCGTCTTTTTTCTGCTGTACTCTGGATATGGGAAACCTTCTATTTTGAACGGTTGCAAACCTCCGTCTCCGCCCATTACCTTATCGCATACAGCACCTTCCCTTTCGATTCTTTCAATCTGATTTTCGGTTTTTTCTATTCTATCCCTAACTTCCTTGATTTCTTCTTGCAAGTCAGAATATTGTATCAAAATTTCCTTAGTAACCATGTCCGTATCCTCCTCTGAATGGGTTGTGTATTGCTTCAGCTTTAGCAACTCTGTTCCCTTTTGTCATTCGGATAGCAAAGTTTGAAAAAACATCCGGCACATCGTCTAATTGCTTTTTGCCCGAAACTGAATATTGTTTCAATAGTGACATCATCACTCCATATGGTTCATTCAGTTTGTAAAGTGATGAGTCCTTGAATATAACGTGTTGCAAAATCCAGTTAGAACATTGAAATATTCTCGCTTCCTTATTCGTCTCTGTCGGAACGTCTGTAATATTGCATACCCATCCTTTTTGCTCTACTCGCTTATTCACTTCCATTGCCACACGATCTCCACCGGCATTTCGCTCAAATTCGCACTCTTGCACTTGGTTATTTACAATCGCATTAGACGCATTTTCATACTGCATTTCATAATCGGCTGTATTATCACAAACTGCATCCACGCAGTAATAATCTTCTCCGTACTTCTGTAATACAGGCATAACAAAATAGTCCGTACCTTTTCCTTTTGTATCGCATTGAGCTGTAATAATCTCTGGTTCTCCATGTGGTAAATGCAGATAGCGTCTGATTTTATCGTCTGGGAACAATAATCCCTCACGCTCAATTGGCTCTTGCTTATACAGGCATCGATAAGAAATATCATCCATAAGTAATTGTTGGTCTGCGAAAAACTCTTTTTTAAAACCGCTATACTCATACTCGAAATTGCTTTCTCCAGTAACCGGGTCAATATCCGGCACCGCAATCACTTTTACTCTTGGGTTTCCGGCGTACATGTTTTGAATGCGCCCGATCACATCATGTACGCTCCAACGAGTCGCTATGTGTATTTCCTTGCAGTTTTTCCCGTCTGTGTCTTGTATCTTTCTCTGACGTGCATCTACGGCGTATTTATCCCACAGTTTATCCAAAATGCTTGGATTCATCGCTTCTTCGATTCCACCAATCATATCATCAACAAGCAAAAACTTGGAAGCACGAACCTTACCAGCATTTTTACTTCCGACAGATGTACATTGCACACTTGGGAACGGTTTATATTTTCCTACGTTAAACTGCTCCATCTTCGCATTGGTACTTGTAACGTGTAAATCAGGAAAGATTTCATTCCATGTATATTCATCTGTGTTTGTCACAATATCGTACACACCGTCATAGTACATTCGTGTAATATCGCCACTATGTGAGTAAAAAAGCGTGAAGTCTTTCGGAAACCATCCGATTACTAAAGCATTAAAAAATTTTTCCACACTAGTTTTACCCGCACCAGGAATGAGTGATATGCAAAGGATGTCATACTTATCATCGATCATTCCTTGTAGCGCATCCACAAGACCGATTTTCAAAAATTGTTTTCTTCTTGGCATATAAAATCGTTCTTTCGGTTCTCTTTTCCGCTCCAAATACCGAAAACCGCTGTCTACAATCTTATTTTGCGCTTCCAACAAGAGAACTTCATAAAACCTGTCTATAATTTCATACTTGACCTTGTTTTCAAAAGAATATTTCTCTAGTCCCCAAATATCCGTACCCGTCAGATTTAGAACAAAATTCTCTATAATCTCTTTCGTCCTTGCAGACACTTTAAGCGCATACGGAATGTCTTTTTCCGTCTGATATGCCACTTTGCACGCTTCTATCATTGCATCAATGACAGATTCATCTATTCCGTTATCCGATATATAATTTTCGTATGATTGGATTGCTTGTTGAAGTTCCAAAGACATAAAGAAAGAGACCTCCTTTACTCAAAAATAAAAGAAGCCTCCATTTCGACTTGTTACATAGCCACCATCTCGGCTATGTCATTAGATATTATATCATCCATCCGTTGTAGCATATTTCTGTTCCATCTGAAAATTCCACGCTAAAAGTCATTGATCCTAGTAGCAATATGTATGGTATTACTAATATAACAGAAATAATTCCTTTCGCTGTGCTCATCTCGCCACAACTTTCTTGGAAATCTCCGCAACAGACACGCCACTTGCAGATTTTCTTAATTCCACGTCTTTCCCTTTACAAATTGCTTTCGCAATCGTTCCAGACTGCTCCACAATCTTTTTCTGAATCTCTTTTTCACTCATTCTCTATCTCCCCGTCTTTGCATTTGTTGTCTAACATACAAAATCTTAGTTCTTTTCTACCAAAAGCAGTATCTTCCATTGATTTTACAAGATTTTTGCATCCATTACACCACATTCCTGTTTCATGGTTTTCTTTATTTTCTCTCAAATATTCAAGTTTTCCACTAAGTCTTTCGTTTTCTCTTTTCAAGTCATCTAAATCGAGTAAAGAATCTTTTAGCTCTCTTTCCAGTTTACTAATTTTTTTGAACGGATTATATATTTTCATCTTGCATACCTCTTTTCAAAATTCTATTTCCAATTTCAAATTTTAGTAAAAACTTCCATATCGTAATTTTCTCTTATGTAATCTACGCATTTCTGCAAATTTTCTTTCAAAAATTCGTCTCGCGCAATATCCGGGTGTAGTGTATACAACATACAACTATTCTCTTTTCCATTTTCTTTATATTTTTTATAATTAAATGTCATTGTGAACAATGGAATTCGTGTTAGATTTTTTGTTTTTCTCTTTATGTACAGATTACATAACCTCTTTATCATTTTTCATAAACCTCTCAAATTTCCTTTTACACTTGCCGCACAAATGAATTGTATCTTCTTTCGTTAAGAACACTTTTCGTATTGTAACTGTTTCAGTATCTTTTCCATCAAATTCCGCATTTACGATAGAAATATCCGATTCTCCGCTCATAATTTTCAAATAATCGTCTCTTGGAATTTGTGCTGAAACTTCTTCCGGCAGACAATCAAGAACATCTTCTACCAGATTTTCAATCCGTTCTCCGCAGCGATCACATGTGTACCATTTTTCCTCGTGAATCATAATCCATGGACCTCCCGTAATCTCGCATACTTTTCCACAAGCACATCAATTACCACATTTAGTTGATTGATTTTAATGCAATCGGATTGATGTCTATCGTTTAGTTTTGCAATTTTATCAATAGATTCTGCAATGTCTGTATTTGTTTCAACTTCTTTTTTTCCACAAAATGTTCCTATGTTTGGAACATAATGTGGAAATTCTTCGCAACCAGAATTAATATTAAGCACTTTTCTATTTTCCTTACATTCTTCTAGTTGCTCACATTTATCGCATTTTGTAAATTTTTCTTCATTTTCGTGCAGATGCTTTTCTTCTCCATCTGTTAGTTTTCTTCCACAGATAGGGCAATACGAAATATCGATTATTCCAAGTTCCCCAGTCTTGCTATTTGCATAGTACGTGTCATAACCTTTTCCTTTTTCTCTGATATGCCATGTAATTTTCCCATCAAAAAATTCAATTATCTTTTGTTCTTCACAAAATTCACACATAACAATTCCCCTTTCTGTGAGGTTTCCAAGATGAGAACAACTTCCTAGGATTTGCAGTTGCTCCTATCTTTGCATTGATTTTTTTTGCCGAGGCATTGACCTCATGCGCTCGTCTATCCGGTAATGAGCGGGACGCACAACCCTAACAGGATTTGAACCTATTCTACGAGAGTCAAAGTCTCGTGTGCTACCATTACACCATAGGGCTAAAGCAGGTCTTCCCTGCTTGCATTCATATTTATCGTGCCATGCTTGACACTAATCCGCCTTATAAACCACCCTCGACCGCCCAGCAGTCACTCATTTAATTACTTCCGGCGAATATCCAAAGCATCCAGACTACTGCAATCACTGAATTTGTCTCATTTCCTTTGGATTAAGTTTTTTGTCGATTGTATAGCATTGCAGGACTTCAAACCGACCACGAGTGGAAAATGTCTATATCGGCACATTATTGCGAACTTGCCATATGCCAGGGCGACAGTTTTTAACCATCTTCTCGTGATGGAACAGATTTATCGTCTCGGTATAAGGACGGGTTTTAACGTCTTTACTGACAAGAACAAGCAACTGAGATTATGCAACAGTTAGTCGGCACTCACGAATGAGGACAAGCGTTATGATTTTCTGTTGTTTATCGGCAGGGTTTCGACCAGATGTTTACCCGACTTGTACCATCCACACAAATATGTGCTTCCACGAAACCTTGTTCCGCTACCGTCTCTTCACGCTGTATTTAATTGCTTATTCAAATCCCCACGAGCCTTGTGACGGCTCTTAACAGCATTCCGCTATGGGGAGAAAGGATGAAACAATAAAAAATAAAAACTGCGTCGATTGTGAGGGTGTGGATTTGCACCACACATGAACCATGTCTTTTCGATTTCTTTTTTCCGACAGTCTACGCTTTCGCTCGTGTCACAAGATAAGTAATTTGCACAGTTCTCACGACTAAATCTGTCTACCTTTTCCAGCACCTCACAGAATCTTATGAATTTAAAATAAATAATGAATTTAATGCAATGATCAATGCGACCGATCCGCTTAACAACCCCATTCCTGTTTCTTTGGTTTTTAATCCAAAAATCATTCCGATCAAGAACAGTGCAAACAAAATTACATTAAACGCTAACAAAAATCCTTTAATCATTAATAAATCTCCTTTCCACAATCTATGCACTTCCAAACATGATGCGTAATCCATGAACCATCTTCCTGTCGTTCCAGGTATGTGTATAATGGATCAACATGTTTATGCTTACAGAATAACCGCTTAATCATCTTCATTATTCTTACTCACCCAATCTTCACACCAATGCTCATATTCTACGAAATCGGCTATATATTCACTTTCATCATTCACACATACATAGCCTTGCATTTTATCGTAGTGACCATATTTGCAAGTTCCGCAACATCCGTTCATGTGTATCACCCTCTTTTTATTTTTTGAAAAATTTTTGAAATCAGCAGTTACTTCTTGGCAAATACGTGCGAGTCGCAACCCAAACGTCATGTTTCCGGTATCCAATATTGCCAAGAATTTTCACAAAATTATATCTTCTTGAAACCGGATATCCGAGCCTGTCTTGTACTGTCTCAAAAAAGTACCGAATATCGTCAATGACATCTCTAACACGCTTGAATAATTTTCCCATTTTCTCGAATACTGATTTAGCAGCAATGAGGAATTGTCTTAAATTGTAGACCGCTATGCTAATTCCATTCTTGATGCAATACTTAAACTGTATAACAGACAATCCGGTTTTTCGTATTTCTATTGCCTGTTCTTCTGTTAGTGCTAATATCACGACATATAACCTCCTGTCTGTCTCATAAATACCTCTTTTTGTTTATTTCGGAATTTGGGGGACTAAGTAGGCAGATTTTTGCGTTCGTGTATAGAGGGGTAGGTATCATTCATTTACTATCGAACATATGTATCTATCGAATAAATCCTTATTTATCAAATACATCTATACGTGTTTTATTATATTTGCACCAATGTCAATGATATATTTTAATCTAAATTATTCTCCGTTTCTAAATGTTAAAATACATCAATCTTTTTCGCTCTCGATCTGCTTTACTTCTCCCAGTTTCGGAAGTTCCGAAGCTGTTAATGCTCTTTCGCTAGTCCGTTCCTTGCTCACTCCCGGAAGATTCCAACCGTGACGTTTGTTAAGTATCGGCAAGTATTTCATTGGGTTGTTTCTTCTGTCTTTTAGCAAACAAACGAGAGACTCCTCGTTATTTTCCACTAATTTTTTGTAAATGTCTGAAGCCGCTGTACTTGGTTCTTTGATATACTCCCCTTCTTTCAGGTTGTTAACTGCTATATCACTTATAATATTCCCTTGTAAGTCCTTGTATATATAAGCCCTTGTATTACTATTCCCCCACGAATGTATTGTATCTCTTGATATACCAGATAATAAACAAAATCCCTTTATACTTATCTCTTGATTATGGCAGTAACACATATAGATATACATCTCTAACAGATCATCAACAGCATTAATATTATAACTATTACTAACGGTATGAGGTATAGTTAATATATCGGGATTTGGTTTTATAACGTGTTTATAAATATAGCTCAGCGCTGCGTTCCATTGGCTCGGCAATATATCATACTCACTTTCTATCGCGTTGGATTCGCAGAACATAGACAAATACATTTGTATTTCATTCTCAAATACTTCGACTGTCTGCTCTGCATCCTGTACTCTCTCCATTTTCCGCACCTCCTAACACTTAATAATAAAAAAGAGACCCACAACATATAGTTGCGGATCTCCCGAATCCATTCTCACACCGCCGGGATTTGGGCGGATTTAATTGTATTTAATTTTATAAATTAAAAACCGTTTGTTTGTATGCCCATAATATACACCGATAAAATATAATCGTCAAGCATAGATTAAAAAATATCAATTCCCGAATGTCTGGTTGATCGGATGTCAGATCATCCCCAAAATACCTCGAAAATGATTCAGTCAGTGAGTTCACTTTTTCTTTAATATTTCTTTTTCTTCTTGTAATCTTTATCAATAATCTTTTAGGTGGTGATTTTTTTACACCATACCGAGGGGAAAATTTTACACCATCTAAAGGACAAAAAACATATAAGCAACTTATATAAAATCGAAATTTTGAAGAAAAAAGATAGAAAATCCATGTATTTTAGAGTTTTAGAAAAGTAATGCGAACCCTTGTAAAATAGGGATTTGCGGTATGTTTGAGCGTATAAGCTGCTTATTTTGAAATCGTATAAGATGCTTATATATTTTTAGGCATCAAAAAAGGGATGTTTTTACACCCCTTTCACTTCAAAATTGAATAAAAACACACCCTAATATTTTTTGTATTTTCATTCGTGTTATGATGCCAAACCTTTATATATCCGGCGTCAATAAGTTCCTTTTTGCACTTTTTTAATGTTCTGTTTTCAATTCCAGAATCATTTTCAAGCTGTTCATTTGTACGGTAGAAATATCCCGTTTTAAAGCCATATTGACCATACAGGAACGACAGCACCACATACAGCCATTTCGCGGATCTGCTCAAAGTGCTATCTGTCATAATAGAGCTGTTGCAAATAAATTGTTTTCCGTTCATTCTTGACCAACTCCGAGAAAATCATATAACGGTTGTTTCTCGCCTTTATACAGGTATTTTCTAAACTTACGTTTTAATTTATCGGCGTTGTCCTGCTTTCCCCCAAAGTCTTTTTCGGGAATCTTCTTTAACTGCTTGTATGTCATTCGTGCCAGCTCTTCGTCCGTGTATTTTGCGTCTACAATTTCATATCTGGAAGTATCGACAATGTCAAAAATAATCCGGCATCCGTCTTTGTAGTTATTATTTCCTGGCTCTTCTTCGTCCATAAACCTGATAAATAAGTCGTTTAGTTCCAGATCATCCCAAAAGAATACAACGTCATGCCACCATCTGCCCGGTTTTATATGTTTTCTTTCGTCCACGAAATTATAAACCGGCTTTCCGTCAACTTCTTTCGGCGGTGTCATACTCTTTATATCGTCCTCAAAATCAAACATTTCCAACGCTTTTAACTGTCTTTCTATTGCATCGTTCGCGAAAGCGTTAACACTCAGATCTGTGTCTGCTATCATTGCTCTAGTTCCTATTGGCATTCTTATCATTGCTCGCTCAAATTTTTCATCGTATCGACTCACAGCCGCCCTTGTACTGTTCTTTGTTTTGTTCTTCAAGTCCTCGCTTCCTTTCTAAAAATATTGGGGGCGAATCTCTCCGCCCCTTTTTTGCTTATGCTGTCCGGTTATTCTGCTTTTTCTTTTTGCTTCAATTCCGGAAATTCAATCCCAAGAATGTCCGCTAGTGCCTTAAGTGCTTCGTACTCTGTGCTGCCCTTTTCAGCTTCACGATTTAAAAATCTCTGCATTTCTTCTTTGGTCATCTCGTTCATGGTTCTCCTTTCTCCCGTTTGGGTTATTGCCTTTCGACAATATTATAATAACATTGTTTTTAGTGTTTGTCAACACTATTTTTAGTGTTAAAAAAATCTTATTTTTTCCTCATCAGTCGGCTCTATTTCCAATATATCCGATGGCTGACATCTTAATATAATGCAAATAGTGTTTATTGTGTCAGTTGTAATTCCTTTACCTTTTCTAAGGTTCTGCATTGTTGCTTCACTCATTATCTTTTCTTTCCTCATTCTTGTTGATGTATACCCGCGTTCAGACAACGCCTTTAATACATCTATCTTATAAGAAAACATTCAAATCACTCCCTTTTTTGTTTTATGTAATTATACAATACTCACATCAGAAACGCAATAAATAATTTGCTATAAAAACATCTTTTTTAGTGTTGACAAACACTATTTTTAGTGTTATATTGATATCAACAAATAAAACAAAAGCCGGTTGAAATCCTAGGAAGACACACAACCGGCACCAATCAAAAAAAAGAAAGGTAAACCCATTATAACAGGGTGAAAGGTAAAAAACAATGAAAAGAACAAAATCCATGATTTACAAAGAAACCTCTAAAAGCATAGATTTATTTTTATACGCAACGAGCGACGACGATTTATACAGAAGAATGATAACGCCGATAATCGAAAACTTAAGAAAGAAAGCCATCAAAGGCGCATATGACAAGGAAAAAGCCGTTGACGCATACTACTACATAGCGACAGAGGCAAGCAAAAATTATAATAAAGATTTTGGCTATTCTTTCAGCGTTTCAGACCGATTCAGTGCAGCTGTTGACATGGAAGAATACTATAGAGAAGATGAAGTTTTTTTGTAATTTATAAACAGCCGAAACGCTCTTAGGAGCGTCCACCGCGGGACGGTCTCCCGGTGCTGATGATGGCAGACCAGAAAGGGAAAACATGAAAATTGAAAATATTAAAAATTATCTAAATGAGAAAATTACAAATAGTTGGTACAAGAACAGTGAAATTGATTACGGTATCAGCGGAAAATTCCTTGACTGTGAAACAATCGGAAATGATTTAAAAATCATCTGGGAAGAAATGGGCGAACAATTAGAAACGGTTGTTTCGTGGTTTACAGAATACAGCCCAGAGCAGATATATAACATCTGGATGGAAGAAGCATAGCCGGACGTGTTCCGGCTCTGTAATGCCAGCGTGGGCGGTTCCAACTCCGTGAAAAGGCAGAGGACAGAGAAAGGGTTGATACATCCCATTTATTAAAAATATCCGCTTTCCGGCGTGAGCGTATCAGATTCCGGGTTGTAGCTGATCGGCGGCAGCATAACTGCCAGTTATTAAAATTTAAGAGGTGATGGAAATGAAAAGAAAAATAAAAGTATTTATTGAATGGCTTGAGCTGTTCGCTTTATCGTTTGGATCAATCTTTTTTTATGTTTATATACTGGCTTGTATTTGGCTATTAAAACGCGCCCGGAATTATTCCGGGCTTTTTCTGCACCTTGACAAATGCCATGAAAAAGTCTATATTTGACGATATGAGACATCTTTACCGTTTACACTATAATTCATGCTTTTATAACAAAATGCGCTATACGGTCAAAATACGAGCGTGTACAGTTATGTTGTGCGCTGTCAGTTCGACAGATCACCAGAAGAAATGCGCTAAAAGTCCGCGTTTTTTTTGGCAGTTCCGCACTACTTCCAGCCTTAAAATCGGTTCAAAATCGGTGTGAAATTTTCAACGGATTTTATCTGAAATTTCGACCCATAAAAGTATATAGGGGGGGCTTTAAAAATTTTTGCAATAAAATTTTCGATATTTTTTAGTTCATTTTTCACTTCAATTTTAACTATAGGGGGGGATTTGTTTTTTTCTGCAATATTTTTTCGATATATTCTCCAGAAAAAACGCAATCATTTTGTATAATCAATCTTGACATTTTGTAATCTAATCCTAATTTTCTACAAAACTCTGATAAAGTCATTACTTCATCTTCGTATTGAACGTGAATGTTGTTTGTTTTGTTATTAGCTTGGGTTTCTGCGTCAGCCCACCTGCAATTCTCTGGTGTATAATTACCGTTTGGATTTATTCTATCAATCGTCAATTCATCGTTATATCCATTATGTATTGCCCATTGATAAAATTTTTCAAAGCCATTGTCTCCGAGCCAAATCTTATTAACCGTAATTCCTTTTTCTCCATAATATTTGTAAGATGAACTGTTCTTGTTATAACATCTATAAATCATATTTCTATATATACCAAGCAATCTATTCCTTGATTTATCCCTGCAAGCAGCATTCTTTCTTCCACAACCACAACTGTGATTATTAGAAGTGTTTATCAAGTATTTCTGCTTTTTTATTACAGCGTTTCCACAATCGCATCTGCACAAATATTCAGCGTCTATTCCAGATTTTTCTGAAAGCAACTTAATCACTTTTAGTTTTCCTATTTTGTTTCCCTCAAGATTTCGATTGCATTTTGCATTTTCGTGATAGTATTTACTTTTAGATTCTTTTTCATCACGTCTCCTTTTCGCTTCTGCTTTTATTTCTTCTGCGTAACAGCCGCAACTAGGAGTTTTCGCTTCTCTTAATTTTTTTAAAGAACGTATAACAGTGTTTCCACATTTACATCTAAATTTCCAATAACTACTCTTACCATCAAAATGATCGTATCCAATTGCAGTTAAATAGCCAAATGTTTGTCCTGTAATATCTTTCCTATTCCAGCTCTTTCGAACTGTCATAACATCACTCATGATCTACACCTCCTAAACCGTCAACTGATATGTTCCGTCAAGAACACCCATAGCAAGCTTCATTCCCTGCACGCCATAGAATATGTTATTCTGATTGGCGCAACCGTTTAACAGTTCGTCAAACTCCTCATACAGTTCTGCGCTGACAATTCCTTTCAGCTTTTCCATAAACGGAGCGAAATATTCTACGAATTTATCTCCGTCTTTTGTTGCAAGTATCTGGTTTTCAAATGTGATTTCTAAAAATTTGTCCATACTATTTTCCCCGCTTTCCAGCTAAAAAGCCTATTCTAAATGCTAAATCCACTGCGTTATTCACGTTGATTTTTGTTCCAATATCAATCAGATTGAGGTAATCTTCCCAATCAAGATTCGGTTCAACGGTTGCAGTTATTTGTCTATATCTTTGCATTTGAGAATAAACTTCTTTTTGTGTACGCTTTCTACCGGTTCCTTTCTTGCCTTTTAATACTCGTAAAATAGTACGTTTTACATCTTTTTCCATAAAAAAATCTCCTTTCGATGTTTGACAACTACACCAAAAAGAGATACAATAATTGTGCATGCTCCTTTGGTGTGTGCTTTGTGGAGTAATCGTGTCGCTTTGGTCGGTGGAACGATTACTCTTTTTCTTTTAACTCTTTGTATTGAATTTCAATACCTTTTCTTATCACTTCTGATTTGCTCACATTGTTTTTTTGAGAAACAAATTCAAGCTGTTTATTTGTCTCATCGTTTATTCTAAAGTGAACAAGCTTATTGATTGGGTCATCTTTAATTTTCTGACCTTTCATCGGTGACAATATACCATCTCCTTTCACTTAATGTAATTACATATTAATATTGTAATTACATTTTGTCAAGTGTTTTTTAAGAAAATAGCGGTAGATTTCTCCACCGCTATCAGTACATCAAAAATTATTCTGTTTTCTTACTTTTTACGATCGCAACAACTGCTAAAATAGCATTGATTAAACACCATCCCGCCCAAATTTTCAAGTCTGTATAACTTCCTGCCAATACAAAACCGAAAAATGAAGCTAACCCAAAAAGAATAATTAAAGAAATGTTCCCGCCTTTTCCTTTTGTGTTTCTAGTAGCGATTGAAACAATTCCTCCAGCAAGCATTAAGATTGAAAGAACAATTCCTCCACTTCCACCAACTTCCCCTGTTTCCCCAAGCGTGTTTCCGATTCCAACCGCGCAAGATTGAAAAGATACCACTACGAATAAAATAATTGACAAAATACCAGATACCAATTTCCAAGTTTTCATAACAAATTTCTCCTTTTTTATTGTACTTCTAAATTAAATATAGCTGAATACTCATTGTAATCGTCGTCATAAATCGAAACATAGTCTTTAAAGCTTCCGGCATTTTCAACGCCTGTTGGTGTTACTGCTGTTCCCTCTCCATTAATTGCCCTCAAATTTTTTGTTGTGCAACAAACTCTTTTACACAATCTGAATGTACCGGAATCTGCGGATGTATGAACAACTGTTGCATATCGCGTTCTGGTTTTAATACCGCATGCTGTAACTTGGTCACACCCCGGCTGTGTGAGTGGATATAGTACTGCTCCGGTTCCAATTTGAATAAAAACAGGAGCATTGATTACTGTTGTATCAGGAATCGCCTGTCCAACAACGATACAATATTTTTCATTATCGTTATAAGAGCCTGCCGGAATTCTTATAACAAGACCTGTTCCGGCTGTGTATACGACTGATTCTGAAATAATCAAACGATTACAAAGCCGGCAAGTATTTTTACAAGCCATAATATTTTCCTCCTTAAATCAATATGGGATAAGCCTTTAGACCTATCCCATAGAAATGTTATCAGCCTAAATCGGCGAGTTTATTTAATTACGCGCATCCACAACCGCAAGAGTTGTAGTTAGGAAATGTGACTGGCTGTGGCGGTTGAACCACGTAAGCCGGTTGCGGACAATCAACTCCAAGTCTTCGGATCAATTCCGCTGTCTGTGCATCCTGACTAGCAGTGATGTAAGCATTCTGAGCTGTCTGAGAAGCCTGGAACTTAAGGCTCTGATTTTCAGCCTGAAGAGATGCAATCTTGTCCTGTGTTAAGAAGTCAAGGATTGCTCTTGTTCCTGCGTTCTGACCCTCGATAATATCTTTCGTGCTGTTCTGAATCACGTTTCTTGTGTCGCAAGCCTGAGTTGCAATGTCGTAACGAACTTGTGAAATTGCTTCTCTGTTATCACAGCAGCACTGAGCCAACTGTGCAGAAAGATTACAGAAGCCACGTTCTACGCCGTTAAATCCCTGCATCATTCCCATGTTTGTGTTGTTGAAACCGTTTGTGATTGCATTATTTAACGCATAGGTGCTGTCGCAAATTCCTTGCTGCAAAGCGTTAATTCCAGACTGCAAGTTGTTCAGAGCAAATCCTTCATTGATATCTGCTCTTGTTGTAAGTCCTTGTAATCCAGGTGAATTTGCTCCACCATTACCACCGAAGCCAAAACCATTACCGCCCCATCCGAAGATTAAGAGAATAATGATCCACCATGCCCAGCCGCCATCTCCGAAACCATTTCCGTTGTTTCCATTTCCATCAATAGATGCTACCAATGGAACGGAACAATTACCTGTATTGAACATATTAGATGTCCTCCTTATTTTTTATTCATAAAGAGGAACTTAAGTATTATGCCGGCAACCTCTAATATGCTACATTCCTAATTGCTGTCTAACTTTTTCTATTGCTTCATCGGGATTAATCCCTTTTTCCTTGCACAAATTCCTTGCAAGTTCTTCGACCCCTCTTGAGTCTCCTTTTTGCGCCATTTCAAACGCATTTTTCATAATTGGATTATTCATTGCAGGATTATTCCCCATCATCTGTCGGAAAATCTGCTGCGGATTTCCTCCATTTTTTATCATTTGTCCTATCATTGTCAAAGGATTCATTATGTCTCACTCTCCTTTTTAGTCCTAGAAACCGTTGTTTTTGTCATTGGTTTAGTCATAGATTTTTCTAGTTCTTCAATCTTATTTGCGAGTTCGTCAAACTTCTGCATAAATATTTCTGTCACTTCATCGGATAATCCTATTTTTAAATTATCTTGAACTGATGCAGAATTGCTTGACTCTTCCATGACTGGATGATAAACTACGGTTGCGATTGTTCCGTTCGGCGTCCATGACTTTAAATAAATCTCCGACATATCTTTTTTGGGAAAGATTGCAACACTTCCATCCATCGGAACATCATTCGCTGTGATTTGTTCTATAGTATCTACCACTTTCCCATTCAATCCGATAGGCTGATTTGATAAGGACATTTGTATCCCTGCCATTTGCGGTTGTTGTAACGTCTGTTGATATTGCTGTAAACCTGCCAACCTATCCATATAAGGTTGTTGCGGATTGTACTGTTGACCATAATTATTCATCTGAGGATAATATTGCGGATAAGTCTGCATAAGGATTTTCCTCCTTCATATCTTCTAAAACTTTTTGAAATGCATGAACAGCGGTCGATTGACAACCGATCGGCATTTTCTGCATTTCTTTGTTCGCAAAAACTCTTTCTAAAAATTCATCGGTAAGCATAAAATATACCTCCTTATGCTTAAATTTTCGCATAAAAAAAGAACGCACTAACACAGCGTTCGCTTAATATTCAATATACTTTTTACTTAAAGGAAAACTAAAAGAACACCATAACCATTTTCCTTTCTTTTAGCTTTTGATTACCTTTTTGATTACCTTCTGTTTTTTCAAAAAATAAAAAATGCTGAAAACCCGCATATTTTCAAGGCTTTCAGCACTTTAAAAAAGTGACTCCGAGGGGAATCGAACCCCTTTCAAAACCTCAAAATTCATTGAAAAATAAGGGTTTTTCAGTTTTTATTATGATTACCTTTGATTACTTTTTGATTACTTTATAGATTAGAAACCATATCTATTGCCTTTTCTTTTTGTTCCAGATTTTTTCTGTTTTTGTAATAATATTTTTTTGTTGTATCAATATCTGTATGTCCCATTTGAGATATAATCAAAGACTCTTCTACTCCACTATCTATTAAAGTGGTGGCATAAGTTTTTCTTATTTTATTTAAAGACTTCGGACTAATATCTAGCTTTTTGCATATTGACTTTAATCTTGATGTAAAACTATATGTTCTTATTCTTTTCCCGTTTAATTCAAATAGATATTCCCCAAAAGGATTTATCATTTTTATTTTTTTAATAATCCATTTTGATGAGGTGGGAAGAATTATATCGCGTATCCCTGCTTCTGTTTTAGGAAAATCACGAACCTCATATACGTTCTTTTTATTTTCATTTTTGTAGCAAATTTCAGTTCTGCATATATGTATAACACGTTCATTGATGTCCGACTGTTTTATCGCTACTAGTTCCCCTGGTCTCATACCGGTTTTAAAATACAAAAGTATACCAAGAGAAATAATATCCATATCTGAATCCTTGATATGATTGATGATTTTGTCCTTTTCAATTTCTGAAAATACCAACTCTTCGTCTTGTTTTATATTTTTTCTAAAACTCTTTTTCGATATTTCCATATCTGAAATCACTTCTGTTATGCTAAATCCGACCAGCTTTCTCTTTTTTGCCCTCTTAAACGTGCCATAAATTAATGTCCGTAGATTACTATACCCTTTTGAAGTCAACTCGTTCTCATGGATAGCAGAAAGTATAAAATCTTCAATGTCACATTCCTCAATGGATTTTATTCTTCTTTTTCCAAAGTCCCTCATGCTTTCATCGTATTGTCTGTAATATCTATCCCAAGTAGATTTTTGTATTTCGTCACGATCTAATTTACCGTCAATCCACTCCTTAAAAATATCATATACCGTTGGATTATATTTTTCTTCTTTATAATAGGAAATAATACACTCTTGCAGCGACTCCAACGAAATCCGCTTTAGTAAACGCCTCCCTTTCTTATCATCCGGCAAGTAAGTATACCATTTGTTGTCTTTTTCCCCTTGCCAAATTTCATATTTGTGCATTTCAAGATATTTTTTTCTTTCATTCATCTCAATTTGCTTGGTTATGGTGTTGATATCAACTATACCATTTTCTACCGCATAATTCAATAATTCAGCTTTTGATAACTCAGCCACCGGTAACACCACCATTCTGTAACCGTTCTAATTTCTTCCGAATTGCTCTTATCCGATTATCCACGGTAGAAACACATATTTTACATTGATCGGAAATATATACTTTGCTTCTACCGTGAGATAATTCTTCAAAAATCGGATATTCATCATCGGATAAATTTAATAAATCTCTTAATTCTTCAAGTTCCGGCTTAGTCAATGAGGATAAATACTTTCCTAATCTCATAAGCCTTAAGTTCCTTTCTATTAAATTAATACATTTTTTCGTTTTAACCAAGATTCTGCTGTTTCTCTTCGCATCTGCTCTCCCTGCTCCCGGATCAGCACCGCAGCCTGATATGGCTTGTGATTCATCTGACGCTTTGCCGTCGCGGATGGATCATGCTCTGCCATCTGCTCAATTCCGCGTTGCCGGATGCTCTCTGCCTGCTTCCGGCGCTGTGCTTCGTTTGTTTTGGCCTTTCTCAGCATTTCTTTTCCTCCTTGTATGGTTCTGGAAGAGGTTGCCATGCAATAACATTATGCTTATTTGTATACCATCTTTCTCCCTCTTGTTTTCTAGTCCACCATTCTTTTTCGCGATTATTATACACTCCCATACATACTTCTCCATCTTCAAGAGTAACCAGTTGCATATCATAGATTCCTTTATGATTATCTTCCGGTAACCGCCCTTGTACCGGAATCCAACCGTTATCATCACAAGATACCTTTGCTTCTCCGTAAAACTCAAAGTAATCATTAAGCCATTTAACAACATAATCCAATTTGAAAGAACTATACCCTATGGTGTATTCATCTTCACCGACTTTTTTAAACTTAATATGATAATATGGTTTTCCATCAATTTGTCTGGTTATTATCTCTGCGCTTGTTACTTTCTCTTTTTCAACTTTTTCCATTTCAGAAATAGTTTCATCCATGTGTGAACGGATAAACTCTGTTGCTTCTTCAATTCCTTGTACAATATATGTACATTTATCCTCTTTGTTTCTTCTTTGATACTCAACGATATCGTCAAGATCGCATTCGTATACATCTTTTGTATATTGCGTTACCTCTTCCAAAATCTTCTCTAATATTTCCATATAGTTCATCTCCTAAGTATAATTCACATTCTATTTTTTATATAATCTTCAACATCACGTTTTTCATTTTCCTTTCACCCTTTTCTTTCTCTTTCGTTTTGAACCGGCATACATAAAAGCTGCCATATTACCAGTCTTGTATCCTATCGACTGTTTCCTTGGACTTCCATTGAAACTATGCTTTATTGATTTTGCCATTCATATTCACCTCCATCAACTTACTTTCTAGTGAATCCATGTCGTACTTCCTACGCTCGAAATTATTATAATTTCTTACATTCTTTTCATTCTTTCTTTCTTGTTTGTGTGCTTTTGATGTTCCTTTGTTGTTCTTTTGTTGTTCTTTTGATGTTCCCTGATATTGATAAACATCATAATTCACAATGGTTATTGCTGTTCTTTTGTTGTTCGCACTTCGGACAATCATGGAGTCACTTTCCAGAAACTTCAAGAACAACTGAACCTTTTTTCTGCCCCATCCCCATCTGTCCATCAATTTCAATTCTGATGTGATAAAACTACCACGTTTAACTTCTTCCACCTTATTCCCGACCATGCATTTATTGTCTGAATGATTCGCCAGTAGAATAAGGTCTATCCACGCCTGCCCTTTTGAAAATGGCTTATCACTCCATATTTCGTGATACAAAATGTCTCTATGTATTTTTATCCAGCCGCTCATTTCAGAGGTACTCCGTTATCATAAAATTACCGTTTTATATAACCTATCCTTTCTCAATCTCTGATTTTATGTGCAAATCCATTGAATGTACCAGCTTCACTGTATTTCCATGTGAGGCATGATTCTTCCACGAACCGTACTTATTTTGAAATTCTTTCTCACTTATTTTCCTTGCTTTTAACAATCGCAACATATTTCTGACTTTCTTCTTCGCTCTACGTTTATTTTCGGAATTCAACCGTCGAATATATTTTCCATCTTTCGTCATATAATGATGAAACCCAAGATACCGAATACCATTTTTGAACGGACAAATTTGTGTTTTCCCATTCAGTGATAATCCTAAACTTGAAACCATTTCTTCTATATAAAGAAGGCAGTATTTCAAATATGATTTATCGTAGTGTATCAAATAGAAATCATCCATATATCGACCGTAATATCTGATTCCAAGCTCTCCAGTTATCATATGATCAATGCAGTCCAACATCATTAAGGCATATACTTGTGCAACTTGATTTCCTAGTGGAAGTCCAAAACCGTTCGTGCTATCAATAAACAAGTGGTTCAACCATGTTGTATAACTATTCGGAAAATAGTAATCCACAATATCTTTCAAGACCTCATGGTTGATACTGTAAAAGAATTTTGCAATGTCGCATTTCAAAATCCAACCATCTATTCTATGTTCTCTATAGAATGCCAGCATTTGTTCTTTCAACTTATCCATACCGAATAACGTACCTTTACCAACTTGCCCGGCAGAATTAGTTTCAATGAACACATTTTGCAATCGTGGATGCAAGATATTATCACACAAACAATGCTGAACAACCTTATCTTTGAATGAGCAGGACATTATCACTCGCTCTTTTGGCTCATAAATCTTAAACTGACTGTACTTTCCAATCTGATACGTCTGGTTTTCTAATTGTTCTTTCAGCAGATGAATTCCCTCAAGACTCATATTTTGAAATCTTGCACAACTTCCATTATGACTTTTACCAAGTTTCGCTTTTTTATAAGCGCGGTACAGATTTTCAAAATTCGTAATAATGTCCTTGTCCATTTCATAAACTCCTTTGTATTTACCCATTTGGGGAAGGTCATACATCTTTTTGTATCTCTTTCTCTGGTTTCAGCTTGCTGCCTACTCCGACTGTCTGTAATACAGAATGGGCGAACACCGTTGCTGTTATTGTAGTTCCTGTTGTTGATGTCGCCAACCGGCGAAACAACGGTTTAACGATATATAACCTATGATTTTACTATCTTCCTCTATCTTTCTTCCTCCAAGCGATCGTCATGTGTTTAATATCTTTTACCATTTTCGACCAATATTCCATGCTTTTTGTATTGATGATGTTTAGTTTCATAGATAATTCGATATAAAACAACATCTCATCGCAATATGTAATCGCTTTGGTCTGCAATTCCAGACGTTCACGTTTATATTCTCTTATGTCAGTCCGGTTTGCTTCCATCAACGATTCGTAGATACAAAGACATTTATTTTGCATTTTATCTACAAGTGAAAACCGATATTTTTTTGGATAACGGTTACAGTTCGATGTCAGTCTCAATGTATGCTCGGAAAGTTCCATTGCTTTTAAAATTACCTGCAACTCTGTTTCTGCCATTTACTCATCCTCTGATTCAAAGAGCGTAGATGAAAAGATACAAACTGGGCGAACACCGAAGCCGTAATAGCAGCCCCCGTCGTAGAAGACGCCAACCGGCGAAACAACGGAAACATAACTTGAATCCTCGTTACATTTTGTGCTATACGGTGAAAGCATCCACCACCATTCATCAAAATTTGGAATCAGACTTCGATACGTTCTGTATTCATCAATCGAAATCAATGAAACAAAATCTTTGCAAGCTCCGTACTCTGTTTGACCATCAAGAGACAACAGATTGCGTTCAAACTCAATCACATTCTCTTCACCAATTTCTTCACAGATTTTTTTATATATTTCTGTATTGAGATAATTTCTTAAATTACTTGATGTCCATTTGTTGCATTCTGAATCAAATGTTTTATCTCCTAGAGATTCCATACAAATGCATAGCATGTCATTTTCATTCGAATCCAGAATCTTCCATTTCTTCCCAATTAATTCAAAGGTATCTCCGATTTTTAATCCTGCGAGCTTTTCCGCTTCTAATTTTGCTTTTAACTTTTTTAATTCATTTAAACCGTCGTCTAACTTCCGTTCCAGTTCATTTAATTTTTGCTCAAGTTTATTTCTCATCGAATTTTCCTCCCAAAGATACAAAGATATTAGATTTAAGATACAAAACTGGGCGAACACCGCAGCCGTAATTGCAGCTCCTGCTGAGGACGTCGCCAACCGGCGAAACAACGGCGATTGGATATTTCCATCTATCATTGCTTGTCCACGGAGTCATTGTCCACCAATAATCATCCAAATCTTTATTCACGATCAACGGATTGTATTTTCTAACTTCATCAAATGTCAGTAACCGGATTCTTCCAGTCACATCTTCATAAATATTCTGATTATCAACTGTTGTTAATTTCACAGTCTGTGAAAGAACATTGTCTTTTCCAACAGTTGCTTCAATCTTCGGAAGAATATCTTCATACAACACACGCTGCACATTAGAACCATTGAAATCAGTGTTATCACCAAATTTCACATTTTCTTCCATGAAACCCTTTGAAATAATCAATGTTCCGCCATCATCATGGTCTAACACCACAAATTCATCTTCCCCAAGGTCAATCACACAGCCCGGAGAAACTGTGGAAAGTTCAACTTTATCCGATATTTCCTTTTCTTCCAACATTGCTACTAACTCTTTTGCTTTTTCTAAAATCTTGTTCATGTTACACATTTAATTTCCCTCCATACATTTTTCTGTGTTTAACAGTTCTTTAAATTTCTCAAACTGTCGCTGTGAAATCTTATTATTCTTCTTATCATCTCTAATTTCGATTTTAAGGTGCTTTTCTGCTATAGACGATAATTCTCTAGCCAGATTGATTCTGCCTTGTTTTAGACCATCTCTGTACCCTTTCTGTGGTCGGTAATCTGCAATCTGCGACTTTCCCTCGCCCTGGCTACCACTTGTCTTATTCCGCAACTGATAACCCTTATCTGCATATTGCTTAATCCAATACTGTTCCCGTTCGTTAAGATGGATTTTTGGATAATGAATAAAACCCACATCCCATCCATAAGGATTCTCTTCTGAATACAAACCATGTTTTTTCAGAGAGCGGTCAATATGTTGATCGTATCCCGATAGGTGTTGTGCTAATCTCGTCAAAATATGTACAGCCTGTCCGACATAAGCGTATCGGAAACCTTGTTCATCTTCTCTTGCCAGAAAGTAAATTCCGCTTTTATCATCAAGTCCCGGATTAACTTCAAGTAACCGCTGTTTATTCTTCTGCTCAATGGCTTTTATCTGTCTAAAATTTGAATTCATTTTTTACACTTCCTTTTCAGAAGAAACTCTCCATAATCTTTTGGTGTTATTACGGTTTCTTTTTCTCTCTTAAATCCGCAATAACCTTTCCTTCCACAAGATTTGTTTTGCTCTTTAGTAAAAATCGTTGATATATCTTTGCTCAATCTGTATCACTCCAATCTAATCTCTGCCCACATTTTGAACAATAGAAAATCTCTTCTCTACTACTATGCCATCTGTCACAATTAGGGCATTTTGCCATTCTGTATTTTACAAAACCATTGTCAATATAACCTCCTCCATATTCTGCTTTCTTCGGTATCTGCTTTTCCGATGCTGATATTGCTATATCATAAGATTCACACCTTTCACTTTCTGTATAAATAACTTTTTCTCCACAACCCGGTCTTTCATTTTTCAATATTTCTATTGCTTTTTGTATTGTCATTGTTTATCACTCCTTTAAAAAATCTGAAATCGACATCTGATTATCTTTATCGAAAACAAGCATTTCATCTCTTGCTCTTGCGTAAAAATTTCTATCAATTTCAAAACCAAAAGCACTACGTCCTAATTCTGCCGCCGCTCTCAAAGTAGAACCGCTACCACAACAAGGGTCAATTACTACGTCGCCCGGATCTGTGAATATTTCAATCAGACGTTTTAGAACTTTCACTGGCTTTTGTGCCGGATGAATTTTAGGAATTTCTTTTCCGTCACGTTCCCATGTAAACCAGTTGAAAATCATATGCCCTGTTCCCTGAATTGTTTTACCGTTTTCATCTATCTGCACTCCATTTCTAAATTTCGGTAGTCTGTCACGATAAAACACAAGTGCATATTCTGTTGCACCTACTACACGCATATTTGCTTTTAGTACCTGCGGACTATAATTCTTGCAGAAGACAAGCGGTATATAATGCACAAACCCGTGCTTCTCTGCCGCTTTAATGAGCGTCTGGATCTGTTCAAACGAACAAAACACAATCATGCACGGCGAATTACTACTTCTACCTCTTACAACTGGTTTTGTATCGTCTTTCTTCAACATTTTTGAACAAAAATGAAAATACTCATACAAGTTGAAATTGAAATCCGAATTAAATGCGGCTTTTCCTGCAAGTTTACTTTCTCCGTTTTTATTGTCCCCGCCGTTATACCACATTGGATTGCTACCGTAAAAGTTGTTTCCTACGTTATACGGTACATCCGCAATAATCAGTTGTGCCGGAGGTATTGCATATTTTTTGTAGTTCTGCATAGAATCTCTATACAGTTCACATTTTATTCTTTTCTTTCTCTTTTCCATTTCTTCTATCGGAGCAAACCATGATTTTTTGTGCGCACAAATCCCCTGCTCCTTCCTAAAATCTAATTAAACGGTAATTCTTCATCAATCCCATCCGGAATGTGCATGAATCCCTCCGAATCGGTAGGCATATTTCCATAAGGTGATTGTCCTGCCTGTACATTGTTGTTATTCTGCTGATTTGCATTTTTGCTCTCAGCAAATTCCTGCTGCTCAACGAAAATATATGCTGACTGTCTTTTGTTTCCGTCCTTGTCTGTGTAGTTATCAATCTGCATCCGACCGCGAACAATCATCTTCACGCCTTTTGTAATGTACTTTTCTGCAAATTCAGCGGTCTTTCCAACCACTTTGCACATGATAAAATCTGCTTCTTTTTCTCCGTCTTTTTTGTACGGTCTATCAACTGCAAGTGTATAATTTCCATACGCTGTTGACTTTTCGCCTGTGGAATATCTCACTTCTGCATCTCTGACTGCCCGACCGACAATTACAATGCTGTTCATTCCTTATCCTCACTTTCCGCCAATTCTCTAATAATGTCCGGTATCATCTGCCTATACATTCTTTGTTCTTGCATAAAGAACGCACACGCACCGATTGCTGATTCTTCGCTTTCTCCGTGTCCGACATTCTCGATTGCCTTATCTGCTAAAATTCTGCACTTTTTCGCAGATTCTTCGCAATGCGAAAGAATATCTTTGACTTTTAATGTTTCTTTCATTTCTCACCTAAAACGGTTCCAACCGTAATTCCCTTTCTATACCTTTTTCTGCTACCCACACATCTACATCACAATCGACCAATTCTTCTATTTCCTCTCTGAATCGTTCAGGATTTCCATTCTGTGAACTTAAATGCAGTAAGCCTACACTTCTTAGCATTGGACTGTTAATCGTCTGTATGAGCCTTTTACAAGTTTGTAATTCCATGTGTCCTTGCAGTACATGATTTGTTTTACCTTGATTTTCTTCCACATCTAAGTAATCCTCGGAATAATTGCACTCGATCATTGCATGGTTGATACCCATTTTTGAGAAATCATATTTGCAATATTCTGCGTCTGTAATAAATAGCAAGCAACCTATTTTTTCATGTTTAATCAAGAAACCGTCACATTCTGTACCGTTATGTGGTGACTGGAACGGTATCACTTGGAATGAACCGATTTTTGCAACGTGCATACGATTCATTCCTATCGTTTTTTCTCCATAGATTGTTTCAATACGTTCCTGTACCTCATCAGAGGTGTAACACTTGATACCGTATTTCATGTACTGCTTGATATACTTTGCATGGTCTCCTTAACCATGCTCATGAGAGATAAGGCATCCGGCAACTTTACTTGTCTGATAATCAATCGCACGCAACATTTCTTTCGACGGAACTCCACATTCTATTAGTAGAACTTCATCATCTGAAATGAGTGCATATCCATTACCACTACTACCAGAATTTATACATTTCATAAGCATTAGACCACCTCGCTTTCATCTATTAAATACTGTCTGATAAATCTGTTTGCATATTGAGGGTGAATCATTGATCTCACTGTTTTCCTATCTATGCCTAATTTATTATCATTTTTTACATATCTTTGCTTCATAACATCTACTTGTTGCAACGGTTCAAACACGAGATTTCTTTTAGGCTCTAGTCCAATAAACCAATATTGTGTTGGCTTCTTGAAATAATCTCCATTTTGAGTTCTGTCCTTGTCAATAATTTGTGGTTTCAAACACCAAAAATGGGTTAGATAATGCGTGCCACTTGTGCTTAATGGGTTTTCTATTACGAGTCGTAGCTTTTTTCTCTGACAAACAATTACAAGTTTATTCAGTATTTCATAAAACAAGCTCAACTTCCTATGTCTTTTCATTGCAACTTCACATTTCTGCTCTACTGTATAATTCTTGTATTGATATGCCGTGCAACATAAATGTCTTGATCCTTGATCAGAAAAGTATGTACATGGGAAAAACGCAAGTATCAAATCATCCGTTTCTATCTTGTCGAATATACTTGGTCTTCCATCATACGCCCCACTTATTTCTGAAAAGAGGTCGATCACATAATCCGTTTCTCCAAACTCATTCTGAATATCGTAATCGTAGGCTTCGTAGCTTAACTTCTTAAATTCATTCTTGAATGTTCCGGACTGCTCAAATAAACAATGTGCTATCATTCTCTCTTAATCCTCTCCAACTGCCTGTTCAATTTCTGTGTAATCATCTGATTTACTTCCGGTGTAGAAAGAAGCAGGTATTCGATCTGCCATAACATAATCTGCACATCCGCAATTTCTTCAACCAAATTGTCTCTGCACTCTGCAATACTTTTCTCAGTCCTTTGACCGTTTCCGCAAACTCTCCACCACTTATTGATGGCTTGTGTCAATTCTGCCATCTCTTCAATGCACTGTCTGCTTTGCGAGTCATATCCGTAATGTTCGGCAATAATCTTTATTTTCTCTGCTTCGTCCATGCTATACATCCCCAAATTCGTTAATAGCTTTTAACTTTTTTTCCAAGTTATCTATTTCACTTTTCTTAAGATCAATGGCTCGATCAAAATAATGTGCAAATATTTCTTTTGCTTTCTTATCATCTTTTTCTTCTAAGACAACTACGTTTCCTCCGATTAAACTCGCAACATCTTCTTTTTTAACGAACGAACTAAAATATCCGTCCGGGAATCTGCTTATCGGTTTATAAGTTTTTGGCTTTTCGTCCACTTCACATTCAGAATATGTGAGTTTTGGATTACTTCCGTATAGTCCTTTCAAAATGTAAAAATGTAATTTCATATACTATACCTCCACATCTTCATCTTTCGGAAACTGAAAAATCACATTATTGACATATTCGATTTTCGACTTTTTATCATCTGTGATTGTGATAATTCCGTTCGTTTTTGTTATTTCAAGTAATTCCCTAAACTTTTCTGAAGGTTCTATATTTTGAAAAACAACTGGCATCCCTGTATAAGCACTTCTCAACATTTCCATTGCTTTCATGGCTTTTTCTTGTGTAGAATATTTTGCAACTGATGACATATACAATTCTGTTGGAGGAGCAGTACAACCTATCGTTGCTACAATCCTGTTGTCTTTTGTAATTGAAAATACAAATTTCTTATACGGAATATCTTGCATTCCATCCTGGCTAATTACTCTCATTTTCTACCCCTCCGTCACAAAACTTGGTTCTTCTTTCGCTTCCACGTCTGCCACAACTTCAAATGGCTGTGAATTTTCGTTTTCTGCGATTTCTGCCCGCGAATTCTGATAAATCTCATCCATTTCGATAAACGCTTTATTTGCCATGGTGTCATAATTCTTCGGATATTTCCTCGTAGCATTATTTAGCATTTTTCTTACAATCATACTTTCTGGAGTGTCAAGCCACGAACTGCTAATAAACGGTTTTGCAGCTTCGCACGAAATCATATCATCAATGGTTTCGCATTTTCTCAAAGCATTCAATACCTCCGCTTTTTTCTCCTTGATCTGCTCTTTTTGTTTTTCTGTTGCCTTATATCTGTCAGCGCAAATCCCGAATGTAGCATTTATCATATTTTGTTTCACATGGGCAAGAAAATTCACTTTCACACTTTCCCTATTTGCCATAAGATATACAACTGTTCCATCTGTTAGTTTTACTGGATATACGACTCTCGCAGCCTTTTCAGATAGTCCTTTTTCTTCCCACTCAGGAGGTGTTATCTCAATACCTTTATGCTTTGGTGGAATATATGTATCTCCTTCTTTGACAACCCAATATGGATAAACTCTATCTACATCTTTTCCGTAGTTACTCAAAAGTGCGTCATATCCTGCGCCCTCAATTCCAAATTCTACCATTTGTTGCCAAATGTCTTTTCCATACTCATCTATACCAACTTTTACATTTCTTAACTGGAAATAACACTCTCTCGGATAAGCACTTGGGTTGAGTTTTAGACTTGCACAATGCTCAACGATTCCTCTTAAATTGCTTGTATCAAGACTTCCCATATTTACTTTCGGGTTTGTTCTTACAAGATTATAAATAGAAGTCATTGCTTCTAATGCGCATTTCTTAGAATAATCATCAAACTTTACACCACAAGAGTCATAATCTCTTTCTATAAGGTTTGTAATCGTATTTGACCATTCGCTAAGCCCTGTGGTAAATGCTTTTTTCTCCTGATCCACTTCTGTGTTATTTTTTTCTACCTGTGCATTCTCTGACATAATTTATTCCTCCTACAATAACCCTTTGTTCAATTCATCTAATCGAAACTTTATTCCCTCGGCTTTTCCTTTTGAAATAAGTGCTTCTTTTTCGATAATGCAGATGCTCGAATTGTCGAAATCTTTTTTATCAACTGCGATTGCAAATAACAATCCCTCTTTCTTCATGGATTCTCTCAATATTTCCATGTGAAGTCTTATGTATTCTTTTGTTTCTTCTGACATTTATTCCTCCACCTCTTCCGCTACTCTTAATTCCCCATCGTACTTGTAAACCGCACCATCTGATGTATCTACTTCCGTCACAACCGCCTTTGCCTTTCCGGCTTTTACAATATCTCCAAGTTTCGGAAGGAAGTTGCAAGCAAAAACATAGTCTTTTCCGATGGCTTCTCCATGCTTTAAGTATCGTGCTTTAATTGCGATCATTCTTTACACCGCCCTTACATTTTCTACATGGTATCTTCCAAAACCACTCGTTCTGCCACTTCCAATTCCAAGTCCAAATCCTGCAATATTGATGATATTGATAATCTGTTCCGCAGAATATACATTTTCCATATAAGAAATTGTGAATGTTGCGCTCCATCCAGTAAATCGATTTAGATGAACAAGCACTGGACTTCCTTTCTTTGGAGACATCAATTTCTCATCAATAAAATGCTCTGCAAATTTAATCGGAACTAAACCGCTTTTATCCACCATGTTCACGTTTGCATCAAATTTTGTCTTGTACTTGTCGATCTCGGCGCGAACTACAGCGTCTCCGAAAGATTTTTTCAACCCAAAATCAGTAATGCAAGGCGCATTTTCCTTTAATGCTTTTGCAAGACCTTTTTCTGAAAAATCGGTAGGTTTTCCGTTGTACCAGTGCATAGAGGTAATAATTTCTTCCCACGTATTAGGTTTTGTAGTGTCTTTTGCCTTATCCTTTCTCTTATCGATCAACTGCTTTGCATTGACATCATTCATTTTGTTAAGGACTAAATCACTATCCCCTACAATAGTTACTTCCATAAATTTATTTCCTAACGGCTTTAATTCAATTACATATTCATTTTTCATTTTTATAACCCTCCTGTATGTTTTTCCGTTTGACCGTCCAATTCGTTGCAATAGTCTGTTTTCTTATATGCTCTTCTATTCTTCGGTTTCGTAATCTTCAATATTCCGTCCTATTCATTCGTAAAGTTTGGTTTCGGTTACTATTGCAACCAACAAGACGGTCAAACTGTTATGGTTTCATATTCTGTCTTTTACTTTCATAGCCTATTATTCGTTATAATATGCTTTACTTTTATCTGCCAATGATAGGCATAGGTATTGACTTGAAAACATGCAATATAGTATGTTATTCTTTCATATAATTTGTTTAGATGATTTTTCCTGTTTTTTCGTTAGTTTTGTTTTTTATTGCCAGCAATCAAGCCAACAGCTATACCTACCATCTTCGCCTGCATAATTCACAGATAGAATGTCTTGTAGTGTAGTATCGTGTCGTGATCTTTATTGATATACCTTATGTTTCTTTGACAGTCTATCTGTCAACTACACAGGCGATAAGCAGATATTCAGTTTTTAAATACTTTCTATTGCTTCAAATACCTGTTCCAGTTCGGAAAGTGTATGGTATTTTCGCTTAAATGTTTCTAACTCATTCAATGCCTTTTTCAAAAGGATCTGATACTCGTTTTCTTGAACAAGAAATTGCTGTGTCGGCTGATATGTATTTTTCTCCGTAGTTATGTGAAAACATCGTACTGGCTGTTCTTCACTTGTTTTTGGAGTAAATACCAACATCCTCAGTACATTTCCAGCCTGTTGCAATCGGTATCGTTCTGCTGCCACGCTATCATCCCATTCAAAACACTTGTGAAGTTCGGATGTTTCATCTCTAGCCTTTTCAAGAATTTCTTGTGGTGTAACTTTTTTATCTCCGATTTCATCAGCGACTTTTTGAGCATCAGCCTTATAAATTCCTTTGATTCTCCATTCTGCTCTCATTTTCCACTCCTAATCAAACATTTCTAGCAAACTACAAGCTCCTTATCATTAGAAACAAACAATTTTATAACTTGGCAGTTCATATCTGGAAATCTACCATCGCTGACCGCTTCCGAATTATCTACGAAAAGAGGGCAACTAACTTCATATAATTCAGATAGTGCCTTGCAAATATACATTCCTGCCACGATAGATTCTCCATTACTCATATTGGTTCTTCCATCCCACTGACATTCACAAGTTTCTCTGATTCCAGAATTTATCTGAACTTCAAAAAGTTTAAACGTAACTCTTCCCCCAAACTTCTCGTTAATCACAGAAGAAATTCGATTCATTTTCTCTCTGATAAATTCTTCTGTTAAATCAATCATTTGTTCCTGTTCTGCAATCTTCTGTCCGACTTCCGCTTTTTCTTTTTCCAACTCTGCAATACGCTCTTTAACTTTTGAATTGTCCACAGATTTGATTTTCGCAATAATATCTGAGATTTCATCACGCAAAACAGCTTTTTTTGCTTCTAATTCTGTTTTTCCAACTGTTTCTTTGCTCATTTCTTCGATTTCATTTTCCAACATAAGAATCTGTTCGCTGATTTTTTTGTACTCTTCATTTTTTAACATATCGGCTACAGTCGGGATCGATTCAAGAATTTCTTTCTTTTCTTTTAATGTTTCTTCGAATTTTGCGATTTCTGCATTGACTGCTTCCAGTTCCTGTTGTTTATCATTAATGATTTTCTGATATTCTCGAATATTATCTGCTGCTTTCTGTCCTTTTTCTGTAATGGATTTCAGATTGTTTTCTCTGTTCTTTTCAAACTTTTCTTTATCTGAAATGTAGCGTTCTTCATATTCAGCCTTCGATTTTTTATATCTCTCTTCGTCATTTTTCTTTCTTTCCTCATAATCAGAAATACGCTTTTCTCGAACTTCTTTCGGAAGAGATTGACCGCAAGTCGGACAAATCAAATCGTCTTCTGCAAGTTCCGGCAATGGCGTATATTCTAGGAATGTCTTCATTTCTGGGAACACGCTTGCTTTTTCGCGTCTCCATTCATCTATAAATTTCTTTTTATCAGTTTCCGCACTCTCTTTTTGCTTTTCTGCGCTTTCGATATCCACCGCAATAGAATTAGCCTGTCTTTTCAAAGACATTAGTTTTTCTTCTACTTCGTTGCATTCAGAAGCCACACCTCTTCTCTTTTCCATCAGAATCTCTGTTTCTTTATTGCTGATATCGCTTAAATCAAATTTCAGGTTCATCACTTGTTCTCTTTTAGCATTGATCTCTTTGCTTTTCTCAGTTCCACCAGCAAGTTTATCCTCTACTTTTTTCAAAGCAGTTTCTTTCGCAGCTTTTTCCACTTCAAGAGCACCGACATCTACTGTGACAAGCTGTTTCGATACTTCATCAATGCGTGCCGGGATCTCTGTCATTTTCTCTTTTAATGTATTCTTCGCTTTTGTATACTTTTTCAGAATATCGTCCGTGCTTGCGATTTTCAGCTCTGGAATAAGTTTTAAAAACTTTTCTCCGTACCCCTCTGCAATCTGAACATCTGAAGAATCTGCAACGAACTGCATCAAGATTTCTCTCTGTTCTTTCCACGGTAAAGAAGTAAATGCGATCGGATTTGTAACAAGGTTGAAAATCTTTTCGTCAATCATGCCGGAAATAAACTCTTTAAAATCTTTTTCTGATTTCGGATAACCGTTGATTTCAAACTCATTAACATTTCCTTGAAACTCTGTTGTTCCTGTCCCTCTTTTCTTCACAAATTTTTGTTTTTGAACTTTTTTCAAGGTATATTCTTCTCCATCGACAGAAAGGATTGCTTCTACGCATATTTCCAGATTGTCAATCATCTTTCCGTCTTTATCTAATGTGCGAATATCAAACTTTGCACTTCCATGCGAATCTTTTCCGAACAACAACCATGTGAAAGCATCAAATACCGTTGTCTTTCCAGTTGCATTTGCGCCATATATTTTCGTTAATTCGCCGAATGAAATTAACTTGTTCACACATCCCTTAAAATTCTGGATGTGAATACTTTTTAATTTAATTATTTTCATACATCTTCTTTCCTTTCTACTTAATTTATTCACATTTTTTAATTGATTATATATGTACCTCCGCGCTTTTTTGATTTTCTTGAGCGTACTTTTCGACTTCCAGTCTGGTCATTGTCTTACACTCTAATGCGTACGGATCTTCCCAGCGGATGATCCACAAAATAAGCTCCTCGTTCATTTCATTAGGTGTTCCGCTATTTCTCTCTCTATTTCTTGTGCTAATTTTTTCATTTCCTCTTCTATTTCTTCTCGCGTCATTGCGGATAATTCAAATATTTTTTGCATTAATTCTTCTGCATGTTTTTTTCACACGATTCTTCGAGGGTGTTTCTTATTCCTCTTAATATCGCGATTGTTTCTGCTTCTAATAATATTAAATTTCCTTCCATTTCCACATTCCCTTTATCGCATGTAATCATCTTTACAAATCTCCTTTCGTTAGTTTTTTTTAATTTTTGAATCTGAAATCCATTAAGTCCGCTAACATTAAATATTCTTGTGCTTTCTTTGTCTCTCCATGCGTTTCGCAGACATTATCTCTGAACTGCGCAAGCGTTCCGTAGAAACATCCACAGCGTACGCCTACATCTCCATCTTTAAGCCGGAAGAATGTGGTTGTGCGATTACAAGATCCGAAACCGTGAGCATATGCATAATCCTTATCGCCGGAAACCCGTGCATCGCCGGAAACCTGTGCATTGCCGGAAACCCATGCATTGCCCATATGACTCAGGTTTTCTTCTTTTTCTATGTATCCTCCCAAATCCCCGGCTTTTACATTGCCAAACCCAATTAACGCTTTAATGCGAAACAATTTCACGCCGGAAATATCTACAATAAATTCGCTTGTTAGTTTAAACTTCTTCACTTTTCTCATCCTTTCTGTTACAATAATCTTGGTTGTTTAGTTATGCGTCCTAGAGGCTGCCGCCTCTTATGGGCGCTTTTTTGTTCTGTAAACGTCAAAGTCTTCTTGGTTGCCTACGCTTCCCCACGATGTGATCTGATCATTTTTTACAAGTACGACCGTATTTACATAATCCTGATCGTATTTCAGACACCAATCTTCGAGCAGATCCAAGATGCAGTTCATTTCTTCTTCGGCGTCTTTCTTTATTTCTTCGTTCATTTCTTTGTTCACCTCCTTAGATCGGTCCTGCCTGCAGGATGTAAATAATCACAGCCATCACCGCATTTAACATCACACTATCTTCTTTCATTACTCAACGTATTTTCTATTTCCTACTTCGTTTTCATCCTCTTCGAATCTGAGTTCCATCAGGTCTGCCAGCATCAGGTATTCTTGTGCCTTCTTTGTTTCTCCGTGTGTCTCCCGGATCTTATCCCGGAACTGTGCAAGCGTCCCGTAGAAGCATCCGCACCGCACACCCACGCCGCCATCTTTGAGACGGAAGAAGGTCGTTGTACGGTTGACAGATCCGAAACCGTGAGCGTATGCATAGTCCCCATTGCCGCACACCCGCGCATCGCCGTACACCCGCGCATTGCCGGAAACCTGTGCATTGCCGTACACCCACGCATTGTCGTACACCCGCGCATTGCCGTACACCCGCGCATCGCCGGAAACCTGTGCATCTCCGTACACCCACGCATTGTCGTACACCCACGCATTGTCGTCATGACCAAGGTTTGATTCCTTCTCCACATACCCGCCAAGTTCTCCGGCTTCCACATCGCCGAACTCAACAAGGGCACGGATGCGGAACAGCTTTGTCCCGAACATATTTGTAATAAATTCATTTGTTAATTCAAATTTCTTCACTTTCTTCACCCTTTCTGTTACAATAATGTTGATTATTTATCTATGCGCCCTGAGGTTGCCGCCTCATTTATGGGCGCTCTTTTGTTCTGTAAACGTCAAAATCTTCGTGATTGCCTATACTTCCCCACGATGTGATCTGATCATGTTTTACAAGTACAACCGCGTTTGCATAATCCTGATCGTATTTCAGACACCATTCTTCAAGTAGATCTAAGATGCAGTTCATTTCTTCTTCGGCATCTTTCTTTACCTTTACATCCATTTCTTTGTTCACCTCCTTAGATTGGTCCTGCCTGCAAGATGTAAATGATCATAGCCATCACCGCGTTTAACATCATGCTGGCAACCGTTACTGCGATCAGACCTCTTGCAGCGCTGTCTCTTTCTTTTCTTTTGTGCTGAATTTTCTCCTGCTTGTGATCCTCTTCCGGAAAATTTCTCCGCTCGATCGGGATCAGCTCCAGCTCCGGCACTGTCGGTAATTTAATCTCTTCCATGCTTGTCTTTCCTTTCTACCGCTTACGCGGTTTTCTCTTTTCGTATTAATGCTTCTCTGATAATCCGACTGCATGCGTCTATACTGCTTTGGATCTCTTCTTTTGTACGGTTTACATAACTGTCGTCATGCACTCGGATTGTTGCACCTCTTATGCGGATTTCTTCAACAATCACGTTCTTCACCTCCTGTTTATGTTTATGTTTTAATGTTTGTACTTGTTGCGTTGTCCCTAAAAATCTCCTATACTTTAAATACAGGCACCGGCATGCCGAGTATTAAGAAGGGAGTAGCTACTATATGTATGATATTTATTTTTCATATTTCGATGGAAATGATCACTTGTGCACGAATGTAGATAAAATCGAAATTCCTACTTCATCCGGAATAAGAACATATTCGGGCGATGAAATTGCATCTCAGCATTTTAGGATTCATTCAGAGATTTACCTGTATAGTTCTAGTACAAGCTACACAATTTCTACAACTGGGTTAAAAGCCATCGAAATCAGAAAGAAATAATCTTTCTATACTAGAACCTCTATACTAATTTCTGTATGGGGGTGCTCTTTCTTTAATTCTTCTGCTTTCTTCAAAACATCACTAACATCGTCCATCCTTGTTATGTGAAAAATTATTTTTATTCTCATTATTACCTTCACCTCCTCTTTTGTTTCCTCTATCTTTTTTGATAAATCTCCCGATTTCTACGCCCAGAGCGTTGCAAATTATACGCTTGTTTTATCTCTCTTAATCCCCTATACTTTAGTTACCGGTTCGTGGTGTTACGGAACACTAGGGAAAGGAGTTATTGCTATGCTTACAAAAGAAGCTAAGACTGTTCTGTATCAGCTCTATAAGGAATACCTTGTGCGCCGTGATGGCAATGTTTCACGGTCTCGTGCAAAATGTTTCTCTTCCGCAGAATCGATTCATGCATCTTTGTTTCCGGACTGGTCACTCGAAGACGTTGAAGATGTTCTGCGCGAACTTGGGCGTAATGGTTTTCTCGACAATAGTTACGCCGACGATACAATCTACGATTGTTCCCTTTCCGATGTCGCCATCGTAAAGATGGAGAATCAGAAAAAGGAAACTCTGCTGACAGTTGCTGACTTTATCTCTAAATTCATTCCGTGATAACAGTCCAGTCGTCAGCCATCAGATCATCCGCTGTCGGATTCCATCGCCCTGCTGTTTTTCTCGGTTTTCCATCATGCAATACCGTGATCAGACACGCATCATAAGAATTCGTCGGAGTAATCTCGGAATATATGTCGGATTCCGGTCTCCGTGCGGATGATCTGATGATTTTTCCATTTTCTTTCACTGCTTTTTCTACCGCTTCATGTATATACATCTACGTCACCTCCTCCATTTCTCACTTATAGTGATTTTTAATTGTAAAAAATAAATTGCACAGAGCATTTATGATATTCTGCAATTCTCTTCTTTACCTCATCACTAGGAAGTCTTTCACCATTTTCATACATCGAATATGTGCTCTGGCAAACATTAATAGCTTGTGCCACTTCTTTTTGTGTGCGTGTTCCGCGCAATTCCACTAATTTTTTGCCTATCCTTTTCCTATCCACTTTTATCACCTCCTGTTCACTATTAGTGACCCTTTGTGTTTTCATACTAGCATTACTATTTTCCTTTGTCAATCACTTTGAGTGAACTTTTTTTGGTTTTGTGCATTTTCACTAAAAGTGATATGTTGTGTTTACATAGTTCACACAAAGTGATATTATAATTTTATAAACTAGATATTTCTATAAAGGCAGGTGAATATAATAGTGGATTTCAAAAATATAATATTAGCTCTTCGCAATGAAAGAGGGTTTAGTCAAGAGCAATTAGCTAAAGTTCTTCATGTTTCTAAAAGTACCGTTGCTATGTGGGAGACAGGTCAACGTCTTCCAAGTGTTGAAAAATATGAAGAAATTGCTGATTATTTCAATGTTGATATGGATTTTCTTTATGGTCGAACCTCTATAAAGAGGAGAGCTCTATTTGATGAATCCGGTTCTGAATATGTAAATAGTAAACTTGTTACTAGCATTTCACGCAAAAATCAAGGTATTATAATTAACGTTCTCGGTCGTGTTGCTGCCGGTATCCCGATCGATGCCGTTACCGATATTATAGATACAGAAGAAATCTCACTGGAGATGGCTCGAACCGGTGAGTTCTTCGGGCTTCAAATTAAGGGTGACAGTATGGAACCCAAAATTTCCGACGGTGATGTCGTGATCGTTCGGCAGCAAAATGATGCCGAAAGCGGGGATATTGTAATTGCTACAATAAACGGGGACGAGGCTACTTGTAAAAGGATTAGAAAATACCGAGACGGTATAGAACTTGTTTCAAGTAATCCTTGTTACGAGCCTATGTTCTTTTCAAATGAAGAAATAGAAAATAAGCTCGTAAGAATTATCGGGCGAGTTGTTGAGTTAAGAGCTAAATTTTAAAGATATAACCGCTATGGCGATTATATAATGTGGTGTTAAAGGAACATGGAACAAAAGAAAGAGAGGGAAGTAAAAACGCTATGAAACAAAAAGAAAAATATTTTTTCGATAAAAATGAGGTCATCGGAAATAAAAAAAGAGCTATAAAACCCTTAATGAGCTGCTTGAAGCACACATTAAAAAAGCACCTGAAGACAGCACAACAGAAAACGATTCCCATCTCAAAAAAGTAAATCTGCTTTCGTATTGGATCAATACATATTGTAGATTTATTAAAAAAGAAAAAACATTTGATGCTTCAAAAAATAAAGTATACAAAAGAGGTGAAATTATTCAAGTTGACCTAGGCTTTCGTATTGGTCATGAAGAAGGCGGATTGCATTATGCGGTTGTTTTAAATAAAAAAGACTCCCCTTATTCCGATATATTAACCGTACTTCCTCTTTCATCTAAAAAAGAATATACCACACCTAATAAATTCACTATTGATTTGGGAAACGAAATATATGATAAGCTCCATCAAAAGTATATGCAAAAATTCAATAATTCAATTCAAGATGTGAAAGTATCGCCAAATCCGGTGTATGCCGGAGAGAAAATAACGATAGCTTTTACAGT
>ERZ780190.183-NODE-183-length-69997-cov-4.938163_pt1 | contig 69997 bp, 83 predicted proteins | sample MGYA00510980_ERZ780190 | MGnify/ENA primary metagenome ERZ780190 (study PRJEB29588, sample SAMEA1972188) | human gut metagenome | biome: human gut; feature: human-associated habitat; material: faeces | place: Denmark | collected 2008/2010 ... | reverse complement strand
TAAGTCCATTTTTTCCGACACCCAACGAATCTATGATGGTCTGTCTGTTCTGCATCAACTTATCTGTATTTTCGCCCCAAAACATCAGGAAAAACTCTCTATTCATTCTGTGGGTTTCCAGCCATACCAATTCGTTGATTTTTTTCTGCAGCCATTTTTTATATACCTTATTCTTTGTGGTATTTATCTTGTGTCTCATATACTCTTGCTGCTTTTCTGTGTTAGATGGAAAATTCATTGCAATAATCTTAAGGTCAGATGGATATTTGATATATAATCTTCTCCACCGTAGCTTGTCATACATGGTTGTTGATTCAGACGCATTTAACAGGTCTTTTGTCTCAACCTGTAGTATATCTGTGCAGCTTCCATCCTCTTTTACAAAACAATCATACTTTTCCTCATAGCACATCTTTGGTAATATATCCAAGATTGTTTTAGAAGTGCTGCTGGACTTCGGCTTTTTCTTTTTTGAGGTTATACTTACTACTATCATTGCGATAAATCCAATGAAGCATATAATAATTCCTGCCAGGTAAATGTATATAATATTCATATCCTTTTATCTCCTTACTTAATTGGATGGTATACAGAAATATCTTTCTGCAGATAAATAAGAATCGTCTGGAACATATGTCTTTTATGGTTGTACTTTGACTGAAAAGTAAGCATTATTGCACAAGCCATTGTAAAAATGCCGTATGGGATTCTTAATTTTATTGCTACCATGTTCCGCAGTCCGTATGCAACTACAGCCCATACTAAAATGAAAAAGAGGTCAAATGCATACAACCATAAGGAAACGTGTGCTTGTTTTTTATCACTCTCTATAATTGTGTATTCTTCCATGTTCTCACCTTACTTCAACCTTTCTTCTTTATTTAGCTGCTCCTGCTGTTCCAGTTCGACCGGATTTTTAGGTTTGCTCTGTGCTGCCGGAGCTTTTCTTTTTCTTTTTGCGGTAGGGTTCTTTGGTTTATTCTTTGGTGTTGCTGGTGTGGATGGGGATGTTTCTCTAATATCCGGTTTTACTGGTTCTATCTCCGGTTTTACTTTTCCAGTAAAGGTTGCCGGGGTTACTGGGGTTGTTGGAATATCACCATTTCCGTTCATAGTTTCTGCTATATCACCATTTCCGGCACCCTGTATTCTTTCTTCCGTAATACTTCCAGTCTCTAAATTTGGTGTGACTGGTTGTACTTCTGATATTTCAGGATTAGCTGGAATATCACCATTTCCACCTTCCGGTGTTTCTCCACCAATGTACTGTTCCTGCGTTCCGCTACCGTCTATCGTTCCGGTACCGTCTATCGTTCCAGTACCACCACTCATAGCTTCTTTCATTTCTTCATTTGCTTCACTTGCAGAAGAAAGCTGCTCTCCATTTTCTTTTTGAGGTTCGTTTTCTGTCTCTCCCATGCCCTGCCGTAGTCCGCTTTCTTCTTTCTGCATTTCAGGAGAATTTTGCATATCCTCTTTCATCTTCTGATTTTCAGCCTGTCCATCCCCAAGACTTCCACCTATATTCTTTGTTGCAGCATCCTTTACATTCTTTTTATCTCCACTAAGCGCATTTTTCATAGATTTATAGCGGTGATAGCCTACTGCACTTCTTACACCACCACTTATAGCAGAACCGGTACCTCTTACACGACCTCTTCCGGCATTGTATATTGCTAAGATTCTGGATGCGCTTGACTGTAATCCTGCATCTTCCCCGGTAAGCTCCTGAATGATATTCGGTCCATCTATAACTGCTAATGAAGTAAATAATAGGATAATACAATAGGTAAATCCATTATTTGAAAACTTCTCACTTAAATAGCTTTGAAAAATAATAAATAACTTTAAAGTGATTGCATTTACCATAAATATGATATAAGTATTTTTGATTGACTCCAGTAGCTTTAAGGTTTTCTGTGAACCTGTAATATCTGCAGAATAAAGGATTGTGATTACCTTCTTTATTGCCAGTTCAAAGGACAACCGGACTGACTTATACGATACAACCAGAAACACAATAATAATTGCTATCAGCGAAACACAAATCGGGAATGCATTGATTTTGTATCTGTAGTAAAAATCATTGAATAAATCATCATCATCTCCACTATTCCATCCCCAGCCGTTATATACACCTTTATCTACCATGGTGCCATCCGGTAATCTCTGATAAGACTTTTTTAATAAAGTGGATGCATCACTCGATATGTACGGGTCATCATAGTTTATGACTTCGTTAATGTCGATTGCATCCATATAAAAATCTTCCAGTGGCGCATGATACGTTGCCAGGGTTTCTGCATCATCTGAAAAAGTAGCAATTCCATAGGTACTGTCTATATACCTCAAATCAAACAGATTATCATTTACTACACTGTCTGCCATAGAAGAACCTACCATTTCATTACAAAATGACTGAACCCCCTCATCTGCTGTTATCATAAGTTCACCCAGGGCAGATATGGTAAGTGCTGCAAGCAGCACCCCCACTAACACATCCGGCTTTTTCTTATGATTTACAATCAGGATAATTCCAAGCATCATAATAGATACCGCCATAATTGCAGTGAAAATACCTTTCAAGGTAGGTGTAAAGTCTGTAAATCCACTGTAGCTTGTAAAGTCCATAAGACCAAGCGTATTACTATATAAGGTTTGGCAGCTATCAGCTACCCATTTTAAACCTTTAATAATCGCCCACTGTAGATACCTTAAGGCATTATGTATCAGGTCATTTTGGACAAAATATTTCTTATAGTTCAATAAGATGTTCTGACACGTTTCTTCGTCTATATCCGCAAATACAGTCATTGTGTTATGCAGCAAGGGGTAAAAAAACATCAAAAAGAAAAATGTAATTCTTTTACTTTTCTTCTTCTCTTTCCATTTCTTCATAATCTGTACTCTCTTTCATCTTTAGGTAGAAATCAATCAAGGATAATAATGAGTTTTGCACTGCCTTTGTAAAATTCTCCGTATTCTGCTTTGTCTGAATGATATTTTCTACCTTTCTTAGTTTCATTTTTTGTAACGGTTCATTTTCTTTTTTCTGCTTTTCGTCCATGATTTCATTTAAAACCTGCAGTATTGCTTCCTGCTGGAAATCGTGCATATCTTCGATTCTTAATGATTGCACATCATTGGAACGGTCACGCTTAATAAATTCAAAGGACTTGTTATAATCCCATATTCTTGTTTTTAGTCCAATTCCGGCTCTGGATGCATCATTAACTTCTCTCAATGAAATAGTTGTAGGTGTCGGAAGGTAATCTTCCAAATATTCATATCTGAACTTCATTCTTTTTCCTGATTCAATGGAATTAAAAATTGCATCCCTTTCTACATCATCCCCATTATTGTCTTTTGTTTTCATGGTTCGTAAAACAACTGTTTCCCCATCTTTTAAGGCTTTTAACTGTTCTGTAGTGAGTAATCTCTGTTCCTCTGTATTTTCCATAAACATCTTCTTTAAGGAGAACTTACTACCATTACGCTGTGTCGTTACAATGGTTCGTCTACCAACTTTTTTAGATATATCCTCTAATGTATCAAGGTCATCCGTTCTTATATATACAAGATTTCCGCAGTTGGAACGGATTGTTTTTGCTGCTCCCTGACCATAAATATCATCAAATTGTGAATAGGACTGAATGTAGAAGTCATAGGTAATATCACATCCTGCAGATGCCGTAACCATATTGACTAACTTATCAATTTTTGGCATGTTTCCAATTTCGTCCTCTATATATTTAACTGGACGTTTACATTTTCCTCCATCCCAACAAAGATTTGAATTGATAAGAGCTGATTGCCGGATAAAGGTTAGTGCAATCTGGTGTTTTGATGTATCACCATATGGGATGCCAAGAAATACGGCTATTGGTTTATCACCAAATCCTATATCCTCTAACTTAAAAGAACTTTCTGCTGTAAGTTTTGCAATGGATTCCATTGTATAAATATTGAGTTTTGCATTCATGGTAGAAAGAATATTTCCCTTTGTTTTACCACTTGCCACACCAGTTGACATATATTGCATCTTGGCTCTGTCTCCCTGTGGTCTTTCTGTAAAAAACAAATCCAAATAGGTTTTTCCGGTTGGTCTGCCTTCCATATCCAATACTGGAATATTTACCAATTCCATGTATGTATTAACAATGGAATACATATTGATTTTCTTTCTGTTTTCATGCGTTTTTTCAAACACTGCATCATCCGGAATTGCAGTCACATTATTATCAAGTGTGACATCTGATAAATATAATTTGTACTGCTTCCTGACTTCATTTTGCATTTCTTCATCCAAACGTTTAAAGTTTTCAACTTTCCGGTCAAATGCAGCTTTTCTTTTCTCGTTTTCTTCTTCATCCAGCCTTAATGCATCTTCCACATGTGCCAAAATTAATGCTTCGGTCACTGCAGCACCAGTCTCTGCAAAATACTTTTCATTTCCTGTTGCAGAATCCGGGTCAAATATCTGCCATGCAAACGATAGTGTAAGTTCCTCCGCAAATGTCGGGTTTCCACTCTCCCATGCATTTATGATGGATTCCAAAGGATTATATCCATCCCCTTCTTCCGGGTTCTGCAGATTGATAAAATATACTAAATATCCTCTGCTCTGCAGCAATCTTGTTTTCTGATTGGATTTATATAGTTCTCCCTTCATATCATTAATAATCATTGATGGTTTTATTTTTGCCCTAGAATATATCTCTATTGAAGGAAAAACATACAATTCACCTTTACCAGAACGTGTTATACCAATCAGCAGGTTATTCGTTGTGTTAGTATCTATATATAATTTGTTTTCATATCTTGAAATAAGAAATCCAGGTCTACCTTCGTAATCTCTTGAAATAAGAAATCCAGGTCTACTTTCGTCTACTGTTCCACATTCGTCTATTTCCTTATACTGTTTCCTAATATCTTCTATTGTGGCAAATTTCGCATCTCCTTTTTGCTGCTTGTTAATGGCTTCTTCTGAAAATGCTGTCTTAATATCGTAAGATAAGAATATATCCAGTATGATAACTGCTATCAGAAAGAATCCATACAAGGTTTTTATCAGTCCGGAACTTGCAAAATTTCTGACCGAAAACAAAATATTATTCAATCCCATGTAGGATGCCATATTATCCATATCCTGAAACATTTTTCCAACATTGCAAAATACATTAATGATGTAATTGAAGAGTAAAAATAGAAATATATCTATCAGAAATAGCAATGCTGCCTTTACAATTCCATTTGAAATAATTCGGTTTGCTTTCAGGATTTTCTTGTCACTTTTAAAAATATCCTTTAGGTCTTTCCACTCTTTTTTTATCCTGTTTTTTATCATCTACTACCTCTTTTCTGTGCAAGGTGCTATAAATAGCACCTTGCCCTAAACCCGCATAAATGCTGGATTTCTTTGTGAAAATTAAGCTGTAAAAGTAAACTTGGCAACCATTTGCGTTGCAAACTGGGATGCCAGCATAACGATTCCTGCTCCAATTACTATCCATGGGATAGCAGCCTTTGCCATTTCTTTTGTTTTTTCAGATGGAACAATGAACATGATACCAACAATCATTAATGCAATTGCAATCAGGATATACACTAAAGGCTGGAAGTCTGTAACATAGGTATATAAGCCATTCATTAAATTTTCCATGATTAAATCTCCTTTTCGTTTGTATTTTTCTTTTTTGAGGTCTTAGTTCTTTTTCATCAGATTTTAAAACTGATTTTAATTGAAAAAGCTGCTTTCCACGTTCCTGCAGTAAAGCCGTTTGTGGTAATCTTTCCGTAAATCTTCGGATTATCTGCAGTTATCTTATTTGCAGATAAGGATATGTTTCCTTCTATGGTTTGGCTTTTATTACTCTGCGTGAACTCTATTTTATCCGGTACTTTTACAATCACTTCACCCCCTTTATTGTTTGCGCTGATTACAAAATCACTGTTCTGCCCCATAATCAACTGTCGTGGTATTTTCACGGTTACCGGTAATAAAGATGATGTTGTAGTAATGGTTACATTCTCTGCCGGCATATGAAAGCTATATGGATTGCTAATGTCTGCGTTTGATGAACTTGCTGTTTCCAGCTTGTAACCATCCTTTACGTTTATTGAAACTGTAACCGGCGCACCGTAGTAGTATGTGCCTGCGCCGGATGCAGCAGCTATACCGCTATCTGAATCTATCGTTACGGTATACTGATTTCTCGAATAATAGTAAGAAACTGTTGTTCCACCTACCGGAACGGTTATATTTTTCGTTGCCGGGGATGTAAAGCCTGTATATGTATTGACTGTTGGTGAAACAATCGAATCATAATTTCCTGTTATTTTGTCTGTTGCTACCAATGTGTAACCACTTCCAGATACATTCTGCTGGTAGTGATTTATGGTTATTTCATAGGTGAACTTGAAGTTACCGGCAATAAAACTGTAACCACCGTATTTATCAAAGGCATATGCGTGTGTGTAATACTCTCCATGTTCGTTATTGTGGCTGGATGTATAAGTATGGTAGCGGTAGTTATATACGGCTCCGTTTACCGTCCATGTGCCTTTTTCTCCTTTTGCGGTACTATCTGTTTTCCAATTCTTTATAAGGTCATCCTGTCCATTTGCTGCAGTCCAAATAGGAAACTGTACTCTGTCAATACCATCCCCATTATCCTGAACGTAAACATATGTCCAAAATGCATCCTGTCCGTCCTGAACGTTTGTCAAGCGTGTAATTGTCGGTGCATTGGATTTCTTCCATACTGCATAAAATGTATTGTTGGAAAAAATATTTATTGTCTGTCCGACAACATAAGTAGGACTTGTGGCATTTGATGATGCGCTCCATCCTAAAAGGGTATATCCTGCCCTTGCTGCACTTGGAAATGTTACGGTGGCATTACCCCACTTGGCATACAACCAAAGTTGTGCATCCCGGCTCGTTGTCAGATTTGCTACACTTGCATTGTTTGGGTAAGTATCTTTTGAGGAAGTATCTACGCTGCTTGCTCCTTTTCTTCCCTCTGCATAACCATTTGCGTTCCAGTGTGATATATAAGCCTGTTTGTTGGAACCAAACGCATTTTTCAAGTCCTGACTTCCATAGGTCATATAATATCCGATATTAAATACCGGACTGGATTGCCTTGTTTCACTACCTTTCACATTGTAAGTATCATAATGGTAAGCAAGACCTATTTTGTTATATCCATATGCTCTGCCTATATCAGAATAGGTATTTGCATAATATGGTGCATCAAACGTCCACCAATGGTAAGTAGTATCGTTTACGGTAATGTCGTTGTAATCAAGCCATCCTAGGAATGGACAAGCTGCAGTAACCGAACCTTTTTCTGCTGTACCACCATTGCCATTAAAGGTTGCGGTGCAGTTCTTTACAAAGCCATTGCTGCGTAATGCGGTAGTTGTGTCATAAAGCATGGTCTGCGCTGCTGTACTACCGCCTGTTGCTCCGTTGCCGTTATAATTAATGGTATAAGAGTTCTGAACGTACTTTACTGCGATTGTGTCGTTGTGAAACTGACCATCTGCAGTCCAATTTGTAATTCCGCATCCATTGGTATCTACAATGAAGCTGCAGGTTGTATCTGTATAACTGTCAAAATATGATTGATATGCTCCAGATGTATCTGCAGATTCAATGTGATACCCAGGCTTATTCAACTTAACAGTAAATGGTAAATGATACTCTCTTGCTCCAATTTCTGACGTAGCATTATCATGCTTCGTATGGTAAAAATCTGTTGTTCCACCGGATAAATCCTGTGGATTCAAAGTAACACCTACGTCTGTTCCCTCTATCAAATACATATTGTAGGAAAGATAATAGTTGATACCGTTCGGGCATCTGCTTCCTATAGAAACATCTACCTGATACTTTCCCCATACTGAACCATTTTGCACATACAAGAAAAAATGACCATTCGTACCATTTGGATATATCGTGCCAGAAGAATAGGTTGCAATTCCGTAAGGGTCTGCGCATATAGCAATTTCTTCCCTCTCTGTCTCTTCGCTTTCTTCCGTATCTTCGGTTTCTGTGATTTCTGTGCTTTCTGTGTCTACAACCTCTGTATTATCTTCGGTTTCAGTCTCGGTACTCTCTTCGATGCTGCTTTCCGGAATATCCTCTTTAATTTCCGTGTCTGTTGTCTCTTCTGTCTGCGGTTGCTCTGTTGTTTCTTCCGGAACATCTGCAGCATATACCATACCCTGAAATACGAACATAAAGCATATGCTCATAGCCAAAAAGCGGCATAGTATTTTTTTCATTCGAAATACCTCTTATTCATTCTCGATTCTTGTATGAAATACCAGACCACATTTCCATCTTCCGGCAGTAATACCATCTGCTGTTATTTTTCCTTTTGCGGTTACGATATTTCCATTTAAAAGGTCATTGGCACTTATCTTAAGTTCCTCTACATCATTAAGAGTTGTTGCAACGGTTACTTTGGATGCTTTACCACCGGTTTCTTCCATTTCTGTAGTTACTTCCGGACGTATAACAATTTTCTGACTTCCGGCAATATCACCCTCTACGCTGACAATGTATTCTCCAACATAGGAAGAAGTATCATCTACTCTACCCATGATGATTGTTCTTGGTATACTGATAACTGCCCGGCTGGATGCAGTCGCATATACGCTTACATCATTGTCTGCTTCATAAGTTGTAGTCGTGATAGTACCGGAATTTTCATACTCGGTCTTTTTATCCTGGGTAACATCCTCTCCGGCTGATAAATCGGTCGAACTGGATGGAGTAGAATCTACTAACTCTTTACCAAATACGGTTGTAGATGCCATTGTCATTATCAAAAGTGAAAGCACTGCTGCTTTAAAAACTGATTTTTTCATTGGTTTTTCCTCTCTATTTGTAATTTACGGTTATATTAAAATCACACATTACGTTATCTAATAACTGTCTATCTTCTAAGCCATAAAAGGTAACGATTAACTTTAAATTTGTTTTGCCTTTGCTTACATATCCTGCCGGATTAAAGTCTTTTTCTGTTCCAGGCGGTAATAAGTCCGTTTCATATACCAGATTGCCGGATTCATCATAAAAGCTGTATTTTTCATATAATCCAGTTCCGGCATAATTCGTTAATGGAATAGCTCCTTCGGTATCTGTAACGGTATATTCTCCGGCATAAACGTTTAGTTCAACGTTGTCGCTGACTTCTCCAAAAGAATCTATTAAATCGTCCTCTCCGTCAGCTGGCATGAATGGAATTGGTTCATTATCATATTCTGTTACTTCCTCTTCGATTGCCGGTAAATCTTCTTTTGGTACGTCCGGCAGTTTCCGGCTTTTTCCGGAAAAAAAGATTAATGCTGCAGCTATTATTATTGCCGGAATCAGTAGGTAAAATATCGGAATCAGATACAGAAAGAAAAGATACTTTCTCTTGGCATATACAGCAACATATTTTCCACTTGGTTTTTTATGCCCGATAACTAACGTTGTCCTTGCCAATATTTCATTTTTTCTGTAATCTGCGGCTATATAGCCTGTCAGCTTGCCTTTACAATCTTTTTCTTTTTTGAGGTATTCTCTGCTTACAGGAATATCGTTAAATGATGATAACTTGTCTCTCTCGGTCGGTAACTCTATATCCTCTAACTGGATAGCATCTATCTCTTCCTCTTCCGGAATTTCTACATCATCAGGCTTTATTACATAGTCTCTTAAGAAGAGTTTCTTTGCTTTATGCTTACTTATCCGGTGCATTTTTTATCTCCTTTTTCCACTTCTTTTCTACCGCTTTTCCGCTTCCTTTTCTGATACAGAAACTAACCTTTACCTCTCTTCTTTTTTGAGGTTCCTTATCTTTTTTTCTCCGGGACACCACATAAAGAATCAGCACAATTAAGACAACGATTATCAATAGTCCTACTCCTGCCATTATCACAATTTGTTTTACGGTAAGAGATTTATCCAGTTCGTAGGTAGCGGTAGCCTTTAAATCGTAGGTAAAATTGGTTTTGCTATCTACTTCTGTTTCTGCAGCATAAGTGGCACGATATTTTACATATTCCTGTGAAGCTGCGTATGTTGCTCTGGTATATGGTACAAAGTATTGCACGTTGGCTATTGCATCCCGGTAAGTCACTCCATCTACTTCGTAAGCATCACCTGACCACTGCGTAGACGTAATCCGGTGCGTATTGCTGTCTGCTCCAACCGACTGTAATAACTCTGCATAATGTCCTTCCAATGGATTGCTGCTGTTATAAATGGTTTCTCCCTGCCATACATATTCCCCGGAATCGTAGTGGTCAAAAGTTATAGTTATCTGCGTATTCAGCCATTCTCCGTTTGAAATAACCTCTTTCTTGGCTACTTTTCCTTGTAGCTGCAGCTTTTCTCCGTTCTCTCCGGTAACTGTAATTACTTTGCTGTCCGGAATAGCTGCTTCATCCAGGTAATCTATATAAGACGTATAATTTTTTACTTCTTCGGAATCATCCAGTACCGTACAATCGTTTAATGTGTAGGTAACATTATCTTCTGTAATGGTCTGCTCCGGTGTATATTCTTCTGATACCGGTATCAGGTCAGAATCAACCTCTTTGGTAAGCACCTTTTTTTCTTTTTCCGGTGTTGTTTTTTCAATGTCATAGGTAATACCGGAAAGATTGTATTTTCTTCCGTCCTCTTTGATTGTGTCCTTAAAGCCGGTATACTCTTCCTCTTTATTCTTTGAGGTATACTCATGCTCTTTTGTAACCTCCGGCTCCGCAGCGTAAACTTTGTTTGGCGTGGAAGCTGCCAGCATAACAAACATCAAAAGAAAAATACCTATTCTGCTTCTCTTCCCTTTTTTCCGGCTTAAAATTAATACTGCTATCACTGCTCCTGAACCTGCAAAAATCAAAAGCCATAATAGAACGTTATTTGTATCTCCGGTCTTAAGGTGCATCTTCGTGTTTATCGTTCCTGGTGTTTCCTTTTCCGGTGTCGGCTTAGTCATGGATGTTACAATTCCACCAATCCTTTTATCCTTCATCACGAACTGTTGCATATCTGCAGTCTCTATGATTTCGATTTCCATATCCTTTGCCCGAACATAACCATTCGGTACTTCTTTCTCATGCAGCGTATACGTTCCTTTTGCTATCGCATACAGTGAATGTGGCTTTCCGTCCGTAGTCCATTCATCCACTACCTTTTTATCTGCATCTATAAGCTGCAGCGTGGCTCCCGGTAAACTCTTCTCTGTCTTGGCATCTATTTTTTCGATTTCTGCCTGTATTGGTACGTCCTTCATCACGAATGGAGTTTTTATGATGCCACCCTCATAGTTGATTTCTATATCATCAGCCTTTAAATAACCGTCCGGTGCTTTCTCTTCATGTAAGATGTACGTTCCCGGCTTACTTATGTGGCTGATTTTGTGGCTTTCTTCATCTGTTGTAGTCCATTCCTCAATAATATTTCCATCTGCATCTATAAGCTGCAGCGTGGCTCCCGGCAATGTCTTTTCCGTTTCACTGTCTATTTTCTGAATGAAAATGTTATTTGGTTCATCTTCTACTTCCAGTGTTGCAATTACAACTGGTGTAACTGCATCCGCATATTCTACTGATACCTTGTGTTCTTCTGTATCGAGCTTGTAGCCATCCGGTGTCTCTTTCTCTTTTACGGTATAGTTTCCAAGGTAAAGCTCCTTTGATAATGCGGTTCCGGTATCATCCGTTGTTACCGTATCTATTAATTCACCTGACGTATTCCGGATGGTATTATCTCCGGTCTTTATATCTCCGTCAGCGTATATCTCATATACTGCGCCCTCTACTGGTTCTGCTGTTTCAGAATCGGTCTTTACTATCTTGATTTTTCCTTTTGCGGGTGTATTTGCGTACTGTATCGTAAAAGGTTGGCTCCAATCGTGACCACTTGTTATATCAAACTTCATCCTCTGACCTTTTAAGTAGCCATCCGGTGCATTTACTTCTTCCAGGTAGTAAGTACCTATCTGCAGCTTCTCCGGAAGTGTAAATGTTCCGGATTCATCTGTTGCAAATTCATCTATATACTGTGTGGTAGGATAACGGCTTGCAACCATCTTGATTTGTTTTCCCTGTGCATCATACAGATGGAATGATGTATTTGCAATCGGGATGACTTGTCCGGTTTCTGCATCCGTTTTTTCTACCCTTAATGCTGATATAATGTCCTTATCCTCTAATATCCATTGATATTTATAGGACTGCTTATCTAATACTACGGTCATTGGCTGGATTGGCATATATCCCGCCGGAGTATTTAACTCTGTGATAAGATATGTGTCTCTTGGAAACATTCCTCTGCTGTTTCTTGTAACAACACTGGATGCATCCACCTTTACGGTTCCATTCGTAGTATTTACTTTCGAATAAATCTTATCGGTAACAGAATCTATATATCCGTTTTCATTCGTGACCATATACCACTTCTGATTTGTAGTAAGTGACTGGATGGAGAAGATAACTCCCTTTAATGGAATCTTCTTCGTATTCTCGGTATCTACAGAATCCGTTCCAAATTTTGATAACTCTATGTCAGACCGGATTACCTTTTCATAAGATACCCGGCTTGCGGTTACTACGGCTGTACTGGAATCTTTGAAGTTCAACTCCACAATATAGGTGGAAGTATCAAGGTTATATCCATCACTCGGCTGTATTTCTTTGATAGCATACGAACCACCCGGATATAAGCCATTCCATACAATCTGTCCGTTTGCATCCGTGGCAGCGTTTCCGATTACCTGTCCTGCCGTATATACGATTTCACCATTTGCCCGGACAATATTAGTGGATGCGGATAACTGATATACTGCGCCCTGCAGCGTTGCGGAACCCTGTGCAGTTCCGGTTTCACTGTCTCTCTTGGTAAGTGTTATCTGTCCACTTGGTTCATAGTTCACAACATTCAGTGTTTTCGTGGCTCCCGGCTCAACAGTGACCGTATATTCATTATTCGGGTCTAAGAGGTAGCCAGTTCCGCTTACGCTGTTTGGTGTCTGAACTTCTGTCACCTTATAATCTCCGGAAAGAATATTTTCCAGTAACAGGGAACCATTGGTTACGGTTACTATCTGGTCATAGGTATTTCCATCATTTAATGCCTGAACCCGGAATTTTGCACCATCTACCAATTCGCCAAGTCCGTTATACTTATTGATTTGCAGATTTCCTACATCCAGCCAGTCTACCGCAAGGCTTGTTTCTCCAAGAGGGTCAGTTACCGATTCCCAACCTCCTGCGGTCTGATAAGAACCACCTGTTCTCCATATCAAAGCATTAAATTTTTTCACTGAACCACCAACTGTTCCGGTTGACCAGTCCACATTTACGGTAAGGGGAGCTTCCAAATGAAAAGTAGTTCCACCATTTAAGGTAACGTTGCCGGTATAGGTTCCCCCATCATTGGTGACTGCTTTTACCCCATCCTGCAGCGTAAAAGAAAGATTATTTCCAGACCATCCATTGATGGTTATATCATCCGTCTTTTGTATATCTCCACTCCGGTATGCTTTTACAGAATCCGTAGAAAATGATATGCGGGAATCCGGAATACTGTTTGCATTACAATAGTCAATGAAATCCTTTAATCCCATACCAATGTAATAACTGTTATCTACATTTGCTGGGGAATTATAAAAGTAATGACTTAAAGCAAGGGATGTAATAACAATTCCTTTGTTTTCATTTCCATCAAATCCACTCCATTGTGACTGTCCCTGCCAGCCATAATATAAGATTCTTCTTACATTTTCATCTTCATAAACACTACTGCTATATGACGTTCCAGTAGTCGGTGCGGTCACTCCATGCTGCATACAAAAGGCTGGTTTACCGTCAATAGTAAAGTGTGCAACCGTAGTATTTTTATATTTCACCCCACCATAATACTGTACATCACCTTCTATGGCTCTGGTGAACGTTTCCAGTACCACATCTGACATACCATCATCTGATAATGTGACTGGTGCGCCTGTTGGTGCAGCCTGTGCATCCGGCTCTGCTTCGGTGCTTTGCTCGGTACTTTGCTCGGTACTCTCTTCTACACTTTCGGTAGAAGTTATTTCCGTGTTTTGCCCTGTATTTTCAGGTTCTTCTGTGCTTTGTTCCAGGTCATTTTCATTCGTATCTTCCGAAGTTGTCACTTCCTCAATATTTTCTGTTGTAGCTGCGTAAGTAGTCATTTGAGGTGTGAAGATGGAAAATAACATCAAAAAGGCAAGGAACAATGCAATTCCTTTTTTACTCATTGCTCATGTTTCCTCTCTACTTATTTTTTCATCCTCATTTTGGGCGCAAAAAAACGCCAGGAATGGAAAAATTATCCATATCCTGACGGTAAAGGGTCTCCACGAACTTTATATAATTTTATAACACAAAAAAAGCAGCTAGTTACTCTCTGCTCTGCTCTGCTCTGCTCTGCTCTGCTCTGCTCTGCTCTGCTCTGCTCTGCTCAAAATTGTGTTGCCGGTTTCTGCAAATGTCAAGAGCTTATCTCGGTAATATTCATACTGTTTTTGCCGGGCTTCAATTTCAGCGGGTAAACCAATTTTGAGGTCGGAGCAAATCTTTTCAAAGTTGTCCAGCACATTTACAATGCGGCTTTGGATATCAAGTGGCGGGATTGTCATTCGATATTGTGCAATCGTGTTTCCAGTCAAGGACGCTCGTGTTGTAAAAGCACAGTGTTTCGTCACATATTGTCTAAAGTCCGATGTGCTAAAGCAATAAGCACAGTATTCGGGCAAAAGCTCTTTGGTTTTCGGCGTTGCCTTTATTGTAAAGCCATTAAAGACGCAATCATCCATATCATCAAGCATTACAGACGACCATCCAATATCTTCCGCTGTTTCGGATGTTCTTGTAAAAAGAACATCCCCTCTTGATACTTTTAGCCGTTCCTTTTCATCTTCAGTGCACTCAACCAGTGCCGTTATATCCTTTTTTCTAAGCGTCCGATGATTGTAAACATCTGTGTAACGAACAAACGGAGTACCTTTTCCAAAAAACTCTTTGCCCTTGCTAAGGCCGTTCCTGAAATCGAACAGTTCCCCAAGTGTTCTTTGGCAAAAGTTAATTGTCCCCCCCCCTGAGGACATCAAAAGTCAGTAGCTTATCTCGATAAAACTCATACTGCTTTTGGCGAGCTGTAAGCTCGGCTGTAAGTTGTCTTTGTAATTCCGCTACGTTTTCCGTATAACTATCCAAGACACGGACAACTTCATGCTGAATCTCAGCAGGAGGAACTGGCAAAGTGATATTCGCCAACGCATCCGGTGTCACTTCGATAACCTTTGTTCCATGCGCCAGCTTGCGCTTTTGTGCAAAAAACATCTGCGAATGGAAGTAGTAAACCAGATATTTGGCATTCTGATTGTGATGGATAATCGCCGAGTGTCCGCTAACGGCCACAGGCTCGTCACCCAGCCATGCAAGACATTTACAAACATCTTCAATGTTTTCGCTTGTAACTGCCATGACAATATCATTGGGCTGCGCCATCTTCTGTTTTATCGCACATTCTTCGCTTATAAAGGTAAATGTTTTGTCTGCAAACAGACCATATTTTGTATAAATCTGGCCGTAATGGATGCACGGCACGCCCTCTGTAAGAAAATCTTTCTTTTGAAAGTTTCCTCCACGAGAAATCGTTGCGATTTCACCCAGTTTCTTGTATTCCACACCATCCGGGCAAAGTTCCCGGAGCAGTTCATCTAACTTAGACACCTTATACATTCTCCTTATATATCAATTCTAATCTGATGCTTTCTCTTTTCAGCAAAATACTCCTGATATTCCATTCTTTCTTTTGCAGCAACTATATCCCTGTTCTCTCTATTGTCCGGGTATCTTGCATAGTTTCTAATTGCCCATTGTATTTTAGGAATGATGTCTTTTATCTTTGCCGAGTCAAACTTTCTTCGATGGTCGTTACAAATTCTATGACTCACTCCATTTAATCGAGACACCGCTCCTACTCTTTTCATTTCTGCATAAGAAAAATTCAAATCCCGAAATGTATAGTTCTTTATTAGATATTCTTCAAATGGAATATCATATAATCTGTAACTTTCCGGGTAAACATCTTCCACCCTTATTCCACTATAATGCGGATAACCTTTGGGCGTAAGATAATAGATTGTTCCTGTTCCATCAGACATTAGCATTCCATTATGATGTTCTCCTTCAACATCATAATTTGCCCTACAAAAATCGCACTCAACCTCAATCGGGCCATCTTCCCACCGATTCCAGTCATCCATATAACTAGCTTGCGAAATCGTTCCTCTTCCACAGGGGCATTTAATGCGCTTTCTCGACATTTCTTCCCAACTCATATCTATGTCCTCTCTACCCTCTCAGGTGTTTCCGGATTCTTCCAAATACCTGTCAAAATCGCTCTGGTACAGCCGATCCTGCACCACACGGTACTTTTCAAACTCCGTTTCGGCGTGCATCTTTGCAAGCTGCGCCGAGATTTTGCCTGCATCCTTCAGCACTTCCAGATCATCTGCCTGCAAATAGATGTCCAACCGCTTGGCCCAGTCCTCCATGGTCATGGGGATATGACGGCGGGCGCGGTTTTCCGCCAAATCGAGGTAAGCCGACACGATCAGCTCCATGGATTTCATTTCATCTTCGGTCAGGTAGTTTTTCGCCACCGAAACATCGCTCTTTTTGATTTTGCCGTTGGGAGCGTCCTTCCATGTGTGAAGCCCCATGTGCGGCTTTTCGGCATTGGCACGCTCATAGATCAGTTCTGCCGCCGTATGGCGATGCACGGCATAGTGCATCTTGTTCTGCACCTTTGCAAAAAACTCTTTTGTGGTCAGCGCGTTGCGGTCATAATCCAGCGAAGTAGCGTAAATGTCAGTGAGTTTCTGGTAGAAGTTGCGCTCTGAAATGCGAATCTCCCGGATACGCTCCAACTGCTCTTCAAAATATTTCTTGGTCAGGACTGTGCCGCCGTTTTTCAGGCGTTCCTCGTCCATTGCCCATCCCTTGATGGTGTACTGCTCCACGATCTGATTTGCCCAGACACGGAACCGCACCGCCCGCTGGTTGTTCACCTTGAAGCCGACCGCAATAATCATTTGCAGATTATAGTGGTTCACGCTGCGAGTAACCTGTCGGCCACCCTCATTTTGAACTATTCGGAATTTCCGAATAGTTGCCGCTTCGTCCTGCTCATGGTCAGCATAAATCTTTTTGATATGCTCATTGATGGTCGGAAGCCCCACATCGTAAAGGGTCGCCATCATCTTTTGCGTCAGCCAGATGTTTTCATCCTCGTAGCGCATCTCAATGCTGTCCTTGTCCTCGCCCGTAGAGGCAACAAAGGTCAGGTATTCCGCCGCAGAAGAACGTACCAATGCAGAATCTTTCTTTTCGTTTTCCATTTCAGCCCTCGATTTCTGCCACGATCTGGTCAATGGCGGCTCGCAGTTCATTCTCCCGTGCTACGATTTGTGCAATTTCAGCGTTCAGCTTCACAATGTCGATCTTCTCGCAGGTGTCCTTGGCCTCCACATAAGTGGAAACCGACAGATTATAGTCATTCTCCTGCACCTCGGAATACTCCGCCAGATGGGAGAAGTGTGCTTTTTCTGCCCGCTGTGCAAAGGTGTCCACTATTTTGTTAATGTTCTCCGGGGTGAGTTTGTTGTTGTTCGTCACCTTGACGCACTCGGAAGAAGCATCAATGAACAGCACCTTATTGTCCGTTTTGCCCTTTTTCAGCACCATGATGCAGGTTGCAATGCTGGTGCCGAAAAACAGATTGCTCGGCAACTGGATGATGCAGTCAATGAAGTTGTTGTCCACCAGATACTTGCGGATCTTCTGCTCTGCGCCGCCACGGTACATGATGCCGGGAAAACAGACGATTGCAGCCGTACCGTTGGAAGCCAGCCATGCCAGCGAGTGCATAATAAAGGCCAAGTCTGCCTTGCTCTTCGGAGCCAGCACACCAGCCGGAGCAAAACGTGGGTCATTGATGAGCAGCGGATTCTCGTCACCTGCCCACTTGATGGAGTACGGCGGATTCGATACGATCAGCTCAAAAGGTTCATCATCCCAGTGCTGCGGATTTGTCAGCGTGTCCTCACAGGCAATGTCGAATTTGTCAAATTCAATGTCGTGCAGGAACATATTGATGCGGCACAGGTTGTACGTTGTGATGTTGATTTCCTGTCCAAAGAAGCCGTTGCGCACGGCATCCCGTCCCAGCACCTTTTCTGCCTTCAGCAGCAGCGAACCAGAGCCGCAGGCCGGGTCATAAACCTTGTTGATTTCCTTCTTGCCTACCGTACCCAGCCGGGTCAGCAGCTCCGAAACATCGGCAGGCGTAAAGAACTCGCCGCCGGACTTGCCCGCATTGCTGGCGTACATGGTCATCAGGTATTCATAGGCATCGCCAAAGGCATCAATGTCATGCTCTTTCACATCGCCAAGGTTCATATCTGCCACGCCGTTCAGCAGCTTCACGAGCTTTTCATTGCGTTTGGCAACGGTCGCGCCCAGCTTGTTGCTGTTCACATCGTAATCATCAAACAGCCCTGCAAACTGTCCCTCAGAGGAGCTGCCCTTTGCGGATTCCTCAATGTGTCGGAAGACTGTTTCCAGCGTTTCGTTGAGGTTTTCATCGCTGGCCGCTTTTGCTCGTACATTGCAGAACAACTCACTGGGTAGGATGAAGAACCCTTTTTCCTGCACCAGCCCTTCCCGTGCCTGCTCTGCCTCTGCATCAGACATATCTTCATAGCGGAAATCCGGGTTGCCTGCATCAATTTCGCCCTGATTGATATAGCTGGCAATGTTCTCCGAAATATAACGGTAGAACATCGTACCGAGAACGTAGCTCTTGAAATCCCATCCGTCCACTGCGCCGCGCAGGTCATCCGCAATCGCCCAGATTGCACGGTGCAGTTCTTCGCGTTCCTGCTCTTTTTTGGTGTCTACCATTTTTATTTCCTCCATCAAATGCGGATTTCCGCATTGTTTTCTTTCATTTTAACATAGTAAATGTACCACTATTGGTACATCATGGTGTTTTTTCTGAAAAGGGTATACTTTCCCTTTATACTATCCTAGTAAAGCGTACCACAGCTTTTCCGTGATTGCAAGCCGATAAAAATTTCTATTGCATTTTTCAGCGAGATAGTGTACACTTTTTTCAATCTTGTCCACTGTCTGTATCTCGGACGGAGTTTCGTATCGTCAAACACCTGTGAACTGAGAGGAAAGCCAATGAAAGCGAAAAAGACCAAACTGCCCGAAAATCTGTATCATTACACCAGCCTCATCAAGTATCGGATGATTCTTGCAACTGGGAAACTGCTTCTGACACCTTCCAATCTGAAATATGACAACGCCACGCTCCATGACGAACCACTCTTTTTTAATGGGCAGAAAATTGGTTATAAATCCGTTGACAAATATGAAAACTATCACCCTGTCGTCTGGCTGACTGCCAATGACCATGCTGGTGCTAAAAATACCGGCCTGTCCAACGACAAAATCATGTGCCGCATTACCATCAGGACCAATGGTAAAATCTGGCGGTATCTGCCTTGACGCACTTTCTGCGACAAGTACAACGCTGACCGCAACGTTGCCTCAACCCTCAAACAAACTGCTAATGACTACCTGAACTGGTATGTCTGTGAATCTGAGATTCCAGTTGCGGACTTTGCAAAGGTCGAGTTTCTGGCTGAAGATGGCACCTACAAAGACGAGAAAGACATTCCCGGATTTGCTCTGACGGATATTGCCCCGGAGCTTTTTGAGTAAAGTATCACTTATATGTACAGACCCCCGCCAACATCCGCTGGCGGGGGTCTGCTATGCTTACAGCTCTATGCTGTTCTGCCTGTTCTTCTTCTGGCTTCTATCCGCAGTCTGCTCCCGCTCCCTCATAAGTCCAATGACCTGCTGCATCTTTTCGGCACCGAAATAGTTCCATACTCGCCTGAAATCACGTTTCATCGCATAGAGCTGAGAGTTTTCAGCCTCCACCTCTTTCAGCCGCTGGCTTAGATGATGGGTAGCTTTCTTCTCGTCCTGATAGAAGTGCAGATACTTATCCCGCTCATCCTTGACCTCCCAGTACTTCCGATGGAGGGCAAAGAGTACCTTTACCAACTTCTGGACCAGCGGCATGGCCTTCTTCTCCCGATAGCTCTTGGCGGTCTCAAACGTGGCTGCTTCCGGCACCCATTCTTCTGGCCGCTGAGAGTATTGCGCTGACAGGTTTTCCAAACCTTCCATGATGGGAGCCAGCTTGTTCAGCTTCTGGCTCTGCTTCTGGTAGGCCAGCTCTGCTTTCTGTACCCGCTGTTCAGCGGCTTCTACGGCTGTCTGCGCTGTTTCCAGCTGTTCCTGCATCTCGGTCAGGTCGGTCTGGCACTCCTGCTTGGCAGCTTCCAGAGCCGCTACCTCTTTACTACGCTCCTGCTTTTTGAAGTCCAGCACAGACAGGTGCTCTTCGTGGGTGCCTTTCTGTTCCCACTCGATGCCGTGCCGCTCCATCACGGCAGCAAGCTGCTCTTTCTCGGCGTTGATCCACTGGTTCAGCTCGGATTCTCGCTTGGAGCCGCCTGCAAAGCCCAAGGCCTTCAGAGCCTGCTTCAGGGAAACCTTGGTGTCCAGTCCTTTGCCTTTCCAGCCGGACACATACGGCACGAAGTCGATGTGCAGATGGGGCGTAGCTTCATCCATGTGGAGGAACGCTCCAAACACCCGCAGTGTCGGGTTCCGCTCTTGGAAGCCCTGCATATACTCGTCCAGCAGTTTCTTTGCCAGTGCGCCGTTCTCGGTCAAGACACCCATATCATCTTTGTTGCCAATCTGGATGATTAACTCATGGAAGAGCTTTTCCTGCTTGCCTGTCCACAGGTGCTCATAGTAGTCGTTGATACAGCGGTCATTGCGTTTCTGCTTGGCATTGTAACGGTTCACTGCCTCGTCAAACAGTTCGTGGTACACTTTCTGAATCGGTTCATCCCGGTATATGACATTCAGGCTACTGCGCTCCGGGTCTACGTTTTCAGCGGTGAAACTTCTCCGGTTATGGTTGAGGGAGCCGGGACCCCGCATTGCGGAAATGGTTCTTTTCAATCGCACGTCCTTTCTCTGTGGAAGTAACTGGTGCCGGACACGGCAAAGGCTTTGTTACTTTCGTCGAAAGTAACGCAAAAGCACTTTTGACAGACGTTCCGTCCATCAAAAGATGCCTTTGCGCCCTGCCGGGGGCCTCCGTCTGCGGACGGGGTTTCGCTGCATCTCGCCGCTGCCCGGTCCAACTCCACCTTCCTGCGTGATTGCATTCACAGGAGCGTGACACGCTCCTGTCCTCTGCCAATAGAGGAACTCACCAGCGAAAACTTTCTGGCACGCCTCGTCTGTCCAGATACTCCTGCCGAGCCTGCTCCCGCTGTTCCTCGGTGGGTGCTGTCTTGTACTGGGCATACAGCTCATGCCGCAGCATCGCATCCAGTTTTTGCTCCAAGCCCTGTTCAATAATCTCTTCGTACTCATTTTCGCCGCTCAAATGATAATGCAGCAAGGCGACGAAAAGTTCCTGCGAAATCTGCACATTTTTCATTGTTATCACCATCCCGTGTCGGTTGTGTCGATTGTGACGGTATTTTACATAGTAGTAAAAATACCGTCACAACCGTCACGAATCGTCACGCCCCAGAATTTTCTAGCGTTAATTTGACCACTCTGCCCTCATGGGTGCGCTTGCTTTCGTACCGAATTCCATAATCGTTGTAGAGCCTGTCGGCACTCACGTTCAGCTTCCGGGTCAAGATGTTTGCCTGTATGCTCACACCCGGCAGACGTTCCAGCAGCTCCGTGGGCGTACCGCTCCACTCTGGCTGTTCCGGGCTGAGCATCTTTGCCACCGCTTCCAGAAGCGGGTCGGGCGGCAGCTTCCAAAGTTCCGTTTCGGCTCCTTGGAATTCCCACACGCAGCGTTCCCGGTCAAACTCCAATGTCAGCTCCTGATCCGGCTGGTCACGCCCCACGATGTCCAGTAGTGCGGTGTTGTCCGTGCGCCGCTTCTTCTGCATGATGAACGCGCCATCCGCTGCACCCAACAGACCGTTGGTGCCGGAGATCATATCAAAGCTGTCCTCGGCTTCCATCTTCCGGGTGTGATGAACCACCAGCAGGCAGATGCCATACCTGTCACTGAAGGTTTTCAGCCTGGTCACGATCTCATAGTCGCTGGCGTAGCTGTATCTGTCACCGCCGATCTCCCGCACCTTCTGCAGGGTGTCGATGATGATGAGCCGTACATCCGGGTGCTCCCGGATGAAGCCTTCTAATTGCTGGTCAAGTCCCTCGCTCACGGACTTGGCCTGCGTTGCGAAGTAGAGATTGCTGGTCTCCTCCACCCCGAACATCCGGGAGAGCCGCCGCTGCAACCGGGCGTAATCGTCCTCCAAGGCCAGATAGAGGACGGTGCCTTGATGCACCTCGTACTCCCACAGTGGAAGCCCCATCGCCACATGGTAGGCAAGCTGCCCCATGAAGAAGGACTTGCCCACCTTGGGCGCACCTACGAAGAGGTAGGTGCCGCTGTACAGCAGGTCGTTCACGATGGGTTTTCGAGGTGGATACACCGTGTCGTATAGCTCGGTCATTGATATCGTGTTCAGCCCGAAATTGTTTGACTTTTTCGCGGCTTGCAGATTGATTTGCTTGCCCGAATTTGTTATAATATTGGTGTTGATTTTTGAGGACGACTGTACCGCATCTGCGCCAACAGATGCACCCGGTACGGTCGTTTTTCTATTGTCCGTCATTCGCATTCCTCCTTGAGTCCGTTCAACGTCAGAGCCACCATTTGCAGGGTCTCCAGCAAGTCCGGCGGAACTTCTTCATCCACGGCCAGCCGCTGCAATTCCTGATGGATCAGCTTCATCTGGTCTCGCAGGGCTTTGTAGACCCTTGGGTTGCCTACTACGGTGATCTCCCGGTCGGTCAAGCGGCGGATGATATACTCCTGTTTGGTCAGGCCGGAGAGCTTTACTTTGGCTTCCAGAACCTCGTTCTCTTCCGGGGACATTCGGAAGGCCACCACCTTGTTCCGCCAGCGGCCTTGCCTGTCAAGCACTCGTTCCATCTTCATCCCTCCTTTCGTTCTATGTCCAGCTTCTGCGCCATCTCCTGCTGCTTCGAGGGGAAGAGGTGGGCGTACTTATAGGTGATGTCCACGCTCTCATGCCCTACCCGGTCTGCGATTGCCAGAGCCGAGAAGCCCATTTCGATCAGCAGCGACACATGGGAGTGCCGCAGGTCGTGGATTCGGATCCGCTTCACCCCGGCTTCCTTGGCTCCCCTATCCATCTCGTGGTGCAGGTAGCTCTTAGTCACCTCAAAAATCCGCTGATCCGGCTGGACCTTGTAGAGGGATTTCAGGTAGTCTCTGATTTCGTCCGTCAGAAACTGCGGCATCTGGATGACCCGGACGCTCTTGGGTGTTTTCGGATCGGTGATCACATCCCGGCCTTTCAGCCTTTGATAGGATTTGGTGATGGAGAGCAGCCCCTTGTCCAAGTCGAAGTCTGCCGGAGTCAGAGCCAGCAGCTCGCCCTCCCGGATGCCACACCAGTAGAGGACCTCAAAAGCGTAATAGGATTGCGGCTTGTCCATCATGACTTCTGCGAATTTGAGGTACTCTTCCTTTGTCCAGAAAAGCATTTCCTTGTGCTTTTCTGACCCCATGCACCCGGCTGTGGCTGCTGCGTTTGATTTCAGCCCGTAGAACCGGACGGCGTGATTCAGAATGGCACTGAGTTGTCCATGCAGCGTCTTGAGGTAGGTCGGCGAGTAGGCCTTGCCGTTTTTGTCCCGGTAGTTCAGCATCTCGTTCTGCCATGCGATCACATCCCGCGGCTTGATCTCGCTGAGCCGCTTTTCCTTGAAATACGGTAAGATTTTCGTTCGGATGATATGCTCCTTGGTAAACCATGTGTTTTCCCGGAGTCGCTTCTTTTTGTCAGTGATATAAATTTCCACAAAGGCTTCAAATGTCATGGTCAGGTCTGCCGCCTGTTGAAGAAGGAACTCCCGCTCCCACGCCAGAGCATCCTTCTTGGTGGCAAATCCCCGTTTCAGCTTCTTCTGCTTCACACCTTGCCAGTTCTCGAAGTAGAAGGAAGCGTACCATGTGCCCTGCCTGTTGTCCTTGTAGGCTGGCATCCTATCACTCCTCCCCTGCCCCGTAGATCTTCTCCTGATAGTACCTCCTGCTTACACGGCCTCCCACGGTCGTGTAGCCCTTGGCTCTCAGTTCCTCGTTCCACTGGGCAATCATTTTGTACGCCAGACCCTGCGAGATGTCCAACTCCTTTGCCAGCTCGTCTGCCTTGATAAAAATGCTGTTTGCCATTTTTTGTCCTTTCCTTGTCGGTTTCATTTCGGTGCCGCTTCATCCTCGCTGACTTCCGGCAGGCATATCCCCTTTGCGGTGCTGTGCCGTCCCCTTGTGGAGCGCTCGCTTCCTTTCGGAAGGTCTTGGCGGTTTGGATCAGTTTGGCGGTCATTCAATTTTACTAAGCATTTTTGTTTATCTTTTTGTGCTCTCATTATACTAAACACATTCCGTTAAGTCAAGAGGTTTTCGGGTAAAATCTTAAACTTTTTTGTTTATTTTCTATTGCACCTCCTGTTTTTCTGTGCTATACTGGGTTCAACAAATATGTTTAAGTCAGGAGGCAATCGCATGGCAGTCGGTGACCGCATCAAACGTGCCCGCAACCTCCGAGGTATGACCCAGAAAGAACTGGGCATTGCCATCGGGTTTGAGGAGAAAAGCGCAGACATCCGCATCGCACAATACGAAAGCAACACCCGCACTCCTAAAGAAGAGTTGCTCCGCAAGATTGCGGAGGTGCTGGACGTGAACTACCGTTCCCTCTATGAGCCGACCTTGTACGCCGCAGAGGATGTGATGTACACCCTGTTCGAACTGGATGAGCACTATCCCGGCACCCGGCTCTACGAGGTCACAGACACCACCGACCCGGATTTCCCTGAAAAGCATATGGCAGTCAGTTTCCGCTATCGCCTGCTGGATGAGTTCTTAAAGGAGTGGCAGCTCCGTAAGAAGCAGCTCCGGGAGGGCGAGATCACCAAGGAAGAGTATCTGGAATGGAAGCTCAACTGGCCCCAAACCGCCGACGGCTGCGGACGCTACGAGCCGAAGAAAAAGTGGCGTAAAGAATAAAAGACACAAAAATGCCCTCTGAGAAACTTACCGTTTCTCAGAGGGCATTCTCATGTCTCTCTTTATGAATAATCGCCTGACAGTATCAAAGCAGTATCAGAAAGCCTTTCGGCTCTCAAAATATCGCATTGTATCAATACTTTTCAGGTTTTGCAGATTACTCGAGCTCGATTGAAGCAGGGCATTTCCTGCTCTTTTTGGTGTTTTTGAGGTGAGGTTTCACGTTGTTATTTCCTCGTATTCTTCCTATTCTCCCTCTTTAGCTGGTGCCGTAATGCCATGTGAATGCCACAGCCCAAAAAAGAGGCCCCAGCGTCGAGGCCCTGCGCTCAGCGTAAGGTTTCGGACGTCGGGGCCTCTTTGTCCAAGAGAGCGTTTCCTGCATTTCATTTTACCGCAGCGGGAAGTGGCTGTCAAGCGGGAAGCGATTTACATTGCAATGCTCCATTTTGTGCGGTATACTGAGGCAAGGGCAAAAAACCCATCAAGAACAGGAGGTTCAATCATGAAAAAATTTCTTTCCACGCTTGCTGTGCTTTTGACAGTCTGCTTGCTGCTATGCTCGTGCGGCAAAAAGACGAAATGCAGCGGTCAAGCCGTTTCCGTTGGCAAGAGCGCGATCGAAGCCGCGGACGACTACCTGGACAACAACCAGTCGGCACACGACGCTCTGGACAGGCTGGACGAGCTCAAAGAGAAGATGGAGTATGTGGGCTCTGAGGACGTATCAAAGCCCACCCACAGTGCAGACTACTCCGTTTCCTCCGATCTGGTTCTGCTGTCCCACGAGATCACGTTTGACAGCATCGACCACGATCGGTACGACAAAATTTTGGAGAAGCGGAACGACATAGCAAAAACCATCGGCGAGAAAAAGCGCAAATGAGATCAGACCGGCAGGCTTTCAACGGCCCGCCGGTTTTTGCTTTCAGCACTCAAATTCTAAATCCACAGTTGAAAACTATGTGCAAAATGTGGAAAGCAAAATAAGGCCCGTCCCGGAGTTTTTTCTCCAGAGGCGGGCCTTTTTTTATTTCGCGCCAATCGCGCGGCGCGCGTTTAATACGCTGAAATCGCACGATTTACGCTGACTTTATGCTGACTTTTTGCAAAAAACGCGTTTAATGCTGGATGCTCCCGGCGTTTATGTCGGGAGCATGATGTTTGCGCGGCATCACGAAAACGTGGTTGTATGGTGTGCATTTTGTTGACCTCAACAAAATGGTGACGTTTTGTCACCGTTTCGCCGTCAAAGCGGGCTTCATTCACGGAAACGACCCATTTTAACGAAGGTTGCGGATATGTAGTGTTTTTCTTAGGGTTGCTCCTTCATGTTTTCGTGGCGTCACGCAGGCATTACTTGCTGACGCCCTTGTTACGGCTGATCTGGGCCTGGATACGGGTCGTCAGGTAGCCCACGGTATCGCCGCTGCTGATCTCCTTGATGTAGTCCAGAGCGTCTTTGCTCAGGCTCTTAATTGCTACCGAGATCGCACGGCTCAACGCCTGGGCCTGCTCCTCCTCTTTGAACGTGCCGGCCTTTTTCAGATCGTCAACATAGGACTGGTTCATGGCTGCCACGGCGTCGGCTACCGCGTTTGCGATCTCCTGGACGAGGCGGCGGGTCACTTCGCTTTTGGCGTTCTCCGCAGCAGATGCGCCGATCGAGGCCGCGGCCTTCTTCACGCAGGCAGTTGCAATGGGCAGACAGACCATCAGGACGGCCCAAAAGATTTCACGCAGAATGTTATTCATAATCGTTCTCCTCTCAAATCACAGTTTTGCCAGGTACTTATCCGCACCCGACAGTTTTTTCCAGGAAGCGGGGCCGCAGATGCCGTCCGCAACAAGACCGTGCTGCTTCTGGGCACGCATAAGGGCCTGCGTGGTTGCAGGCCCGAAAGTGCCGTCCTCTTTGATTTTGAGCAGCTTTTGCAGCATGATGATGGCGCTGCGGTTGGCTGCCCCGGTGCTGCCCTGCCGGATGGTGGGCAAAATAAAGGCATTGTATGTGGTCGATGGATAGACGCCCGGCGACGTGCAAAGCCAGGTCGCTTTCCCGGCGCGGGTGTCCGCGTGGCACATGGCCGCCTTGGGGTGCCAGTAGATCCCGATGCCGCCAAACCCGACGGCCTGCGCGATGATGCCCAGCGCTACCGGGTTCACGGTGCGGTTCATAGTGCGCCAGTCGGCGGCAAAGCCATACAGGTGCTTGCTGGTGCGGCTGCCGCCGACGGCCTTGCTTGCGTTGTGGACAATGCAGCGATACCCGGACGTGATCTTCAGAGGGACGCCCAGCACGTCCCGGATGCGTTGCAGCTTTTCCGCAAGCTCCGTGTCGATCATCTGGGCTTCGCACTTTTTGCACTGGCACTGGAATTCGTCACGGGTGAAATTTTTGGTCAGTGCGGTGGTGTCGCCGCGCTTAAAGGTTACGATGCTCATACAAAATCACTCCTCTCTGTTGTGGGTCATAAAAAGTCATGGCTTTCCAGCAGTTCGTCGTACACGCGGTTGATGTTGGCAATGGCGTGGACACACTTGCCGTTGGGGTAGTCATCGTGCGTATGGCAGTAGGTTTCGTAGTCCTTGATGGTGCCAAGGACTTCATCAAAGTGTTCTTTGGTGTGGCGTCGGTCATGGAGCAGCTCATCGTTAAACCGCAGGATCTGCGTTCTCCAAAGGCTGGCGGTCTGCGCGTCGTCCTTCTTGATATGCTCGTTCAGTTTTTGCCGCGTTTCGTTCTGGCATTCCTGCATAGTGTCCAGACGGGCAGTGACGTCGGCGTTCATGCGGCTGCCCAAAAACTTCATAATGGCCGACCATGGGTTGATCTTGATAGGCGCGATCTCGACAAGGGACAGCAGGATGATGACAGCAGGCGTGACCATGACAGGCCCCCACGCTTCCCAGATGGCTTTAAGGCTCATTTCAGTTCACCTCCCATCTGTTCGGATTTTGGCCGCAGGTCTGCGCCACAGCCGTGCATACAACAGTCCACCATCAGCACGCCGAACTCGGCCCGTTCGGTGGTGGTGCTCTCGCCCTTTGCTTCCAGCCTATCCAGCAGGCTTTCGCAGAGCTCAGGCCAGTTTTTGTGCTCCATGTTTCCCCTTCCAGATTTCGATGTCCGGCTCAATGAGCTTCCCGTACTTCTTCATCGTGTCGAAATAGATCAAATTCAGCCGCCCGCGCAGGCTCGCGCTCTCGGTGTGCTCCAGCAAGCCTTTGATGCTGGCAACACGGCGGTCAAAATCTTCCTTGCTCATTTGCCCGGTGGCATACAGTTCGGTGATCTGTCGGACTTCGCGTTTCAGGCGGCCCACGGTGGATTTACGCAGCTTCATGTGGGTGGCCCAGATACGGACGCCCACAAATTCAATGCCCATCCTCACAGGCCGGATGCACGTTTTGCTGTTCAGATCAAGTTCGAGTTCTTCGTGTAAAAATGCTTCGATCTCCGCTTTCCAGCGGTGCAGGGTTTCCTTGTCAGGTGCCAGGATGATGATGTCGTCCATGTACCTGACGTAGTAATGGATGTGCAGGACGTGTTTTGCAAATTGATCGAGTTCGTTTAGGTAAATGTTGGCGAACAGTTGCGACGTCAAGTTGCCGATCGGCATACCGACATCATACAGCCATTCACCCGGCGGCGTGTCCTGCGGGGCCTTGCCTCGCGGCAGACCAAACGCCTGAGCGCGGCTGTTTACGACTTTCTCCAGGAAGGCCATCAGCTGCGGGTCTTTGATACGCTTCGAGAGGATCTTCAAAAGTTTCTCGTGGCTCACGCGATAGAAAAACTTTGAAATGTCCAGCTTCAAATAATACCAGTCACCCGGTTTCCTGCTGACCTGACGAACCCAATATTGCAGGCGTTCTGCCGCCCTGTGACTGCCCTTTCCCTTTCGGCAGGCATAGCTATCCTCGATGAACAGCCGATCGTAGATCGGGTTCAGATATTGGTATAGACTCCACTGCACTATCCGATCGGAATATTTCAAGGCCATCACGAGCCGTTTCTTCGGAACGTAAACCCAGAGCTTCCGATATGGCCCCAGCACATAGGTTCCGCCCAGCATCGCCGCCTGAATCTCGAAAATGTTCCGCTCCAGCTCAGCAGTAAAGGACAACACTTCGGCCCTGTACCGCTTGCCTTTACGGGCATTGTGGTCGGCCTCCATCAAGTACGAAAACTCGGTTATGACCGCCCACGCATTATTGATTGTTTTTATGTTTTGCGACGTCTTCCCTTGCGCTGCGCGTGACGTTACCGCCTTCGCAGCAATTCACAATTTTTCCAGGCTGTCTACCCGGAATGGAAATGAGCTCCTTTAGACCCACGCAACCGACCGCAGCCCGTAGATTGCGGCCCTCTTATCCGGCGTGGTGTCCCGCCGCACATAACGTGCTAGTAGGTGTAAAGCGCAACGGCCCCCGATGTTCCAGTTGACGTTGGAGCGAGGGTTGTTGAGGTTCAGATAGAACAGACCGGCGTTCGTGCCGTTGTCCCAGTTGCCGCCCCTGATCGGGCACCGCTATAATTTAGTCCATTCCCAAATATAAAATCGGCAGATCATTACAGCGTCTTCAAGTAGCCACCCAAAATTCTGCCGATTTCGTCGTTATATCTCGCCCAGACTTCGTATTGGTGCATAGTGAGCGGTGGCGGGTATTTGCCCCCGTGTAACTTTTTGTTTGCCGCCAGCCGCACAAAGAAACGCAACGAGTCGAGCTTGTCGTCCAGATTATTTGCGGTCGTTTTCCTCATGTGCCGGTTGTCAATCTGGATAGAGAGATCGCAGAGATCGCACATAAGCTCTTTGAGTTTGTCGGACAACGCCCGGTCTTTTCGCGGGAATTGTGTAACAGGCTCCCAAGCATAGAGAACCATTTCTTCGATCTTCTCGCGCAGATGGAACGGCTCATAGGCTTTACCGTCGCCTTCTTCGGGCCGCCCCTGCTGGGGCGGCACTTCGGCTTCCTTTGGCACAGTCAACACCTCCAATAAAGTTCAGCGCGGCGGCCCTCTGGCCCACCGCGCCTTTGGGTTATTTGCTTTTGGCCCGCGCTCCCGCGCAGGCCGTCAGCGATTCAGGATTCAGCGGGCAGCTCTGCAAAAGCGCAACGGCCCCCGATGTTCCAGTCGACGTCGGAGCGAGGGTGGCCGAGGTACAGATAGAACAGACCGGCGTACGAGCCGTTGCCCCAGCTGCCGCCCCTGAACGGGCACCGCTCCTCTGCACCGTTGTTGAACCAGAAATAATCATTGCCGTAGGTGGCATCGATGCCGTCGCCGGTCAGAGCGGTGTCCGGCATGAGAGCCAGGGACATGAGCAGCAGTTTTGCAGCGTCGCCCACGGCGGAGCCCGCGGTAATGTCCTTGAAAGAACAGCCGCGGCCTTCATCCTTCTGGTCTGCAATGGTGGTATCCCATACCGCCTTGCCGCCCACGACGTTCAGCTTGATGCTGCCCTCGGTGGTGCCGTTGCCGTCCGGGGCGATCAGGCTGCCATCGCTGGCCTTGATTGCTTTCCATGCGCTGCCGGATGCTGCATAAGACACGCTGTTGTCGGCAGCGTTGTTGTCCATGATGATCTGGAGCTCGCCCTTATACAGGCGCAGTCCGAGCAGCCACTCCCAGATATTGCCGTTCATGTCGAACACGCCAGACATCTTACCGTTGTGGCTGTAAGTGACCGGGCCGGTGCCCGTCAATATACGGGCGGTCTTGCCGCCGTCCTGTACGCCGGGTGCCGGGATGCCGACGTATTCAGTCTCCGTGGTGTCTTTGCCGTAGTTGTTGTTGCCCTTGGGCTCGCAGCCGTGCTTGTGGCACCAAAGCGCGATCGCCGCCCACTCTGCAATGGTGACTTCGTGCCAACCCTTGCCCTTGGCAACGCAAGAGGCGGCGAAGGAATCGTAGTTGCGGCTGACGGTAGGGTCTTCCGCGGGCAGGCTGTAAGAGCGGCCATTGTACACCTTGCTCTGGTACTTGCCCATCCAGAAACCCGCGATCTGCTTGCCATTGATGCGGAAGGCCGGGTGGATGTCCGTGCTTTCGGTAGACAGCACGTCACAGAGGCGGAAAGCCGGAATCCAGACGTGCAGGGACGGCTGATCGGTGTCGTCCATAATCAGTTTGTTGTCAGGGAAAGCGCACTTAACCGCGAAAGCGGCAGCGTCAAAGTTGTTTGCCATGATTCAATCCTCCTTACAAAATGCTCTCGAAGTCTTCGACACTCCACAGGCGCAAGATCACCTTGTCGGTGTCGAGAGGCTTTGCTTTGCGCTCAATGTGGGTCTGAGGCTCGGCGGTTTCGGCTCCCTCTGCCTGAGCATCGGTTTCCTGCTCTGCCGCGGTCATAGTGTCGGACTCCGCAGGGCCCTCCACCTCGACCTCTTCATACTCCGTGCCAGGGATTTCCACCTGAGCGACGTAATACTTGCCATTGTCAGAGTCAACAGCGAGGTTGCCCTGCGCGTTGGCAGTGATGGTGGCCGTGACGGTATCGTCCTTCTGATACTTTGCAAGGTTCATCACCAGGGTGGAATCTGCAAAGTCCAGCTTGGTGCCGCGCAGCTCGTAGTCGATCTTACGGCCCGCGTTCAGCTCTACGATCTTCATTACTTCATACCTCCTTTGATAACGACGGAAACGACGACGGACGTTGCGCTGCCATCATGATGCAGCTTGAAGCCGTTCGCCAGCTTGTCCTTCACCGTAATATCGCCCAGACGACCGCCGGTGTAGCTCTTGACGGTGACGTCCACGGTGTAATTGGTGTTCTTCCGGGTGGTGGACAGACCGACGGCGGTGTCCTTCGCGCAGAACGGCCACGGGTCGTTGCCTGCGGTCAGAGTAACCTCCTTGACCTCAGCGGCCACCTCCGGCTCCAGGGAGGAGAGGCGGCTGTTCTGCTGCCCATCCAGCGTGTTGATATTGGCGATGCTGGTATCGTGGCCGTCTGCACGGCTCTCCAGCTTGTCAGCACGGCGACCGAGCCGCTGAATGATGATCTGCGCGATCTTCACCGCGATGTTGACATCATGCAGGCCGACCTCCATGCGGTTGAAGTTGGCCGCGCTCATGTTGGTGCCCTGCTGAATGACCTTACCAACGGGAGTGAGGGTGTAGGTATCATCGTTGTTCTTCGTCAGTTTGTAGGTGTTGGACGGGGAAACTGCGTGATCTTTCCAAAGCAAAAACTCAAACATATTCTTTCACCTCCTTTCCGTTATACGATCTCGTACAGCGGGAACTCCCAGAGGGAGATCACGCCCTGCGTGCTGTTCTTGACGATATTCTCGCTGGACTGGCCCGCCACCTCGCCGTCGGAGTCGATGATACGAACGGCGGTGATGGTGAGCGTCGCGCTGTCCTGGGTCTGGCAGACGACCTTCAAGGTGTTGCCCTCGATCTCTTTCGACGTAATCATGGCGTCGTACCAGGTGCCCGAAGCATAATACTGAATCTTCACGACGTGCCGCAGCCAGTAGTTGCGGATTTTGTCCATGAAGGTTTCCTTCCAAAATGCTGCCATGCAAATACCTCCTTTTTAGCTCTGGGATGCGAAGCCCTGGCCGCAGAAGCGGTAGGTTTCCGCGCACTCCGTAACCGTATAGCCCACGCCGGTTGCCCGCGTGCCGCTGCTGCCCAGGGTGGCCGTTTCCGGCGTCTGCCCTGTTGGCGCATCTTCCTCGGCTGTCTGCGGGTAGTCGATAACGTGGGGCTCGTGAATCGCTTTCGTTACCGTCGCCTTCTGGAGAGCGGCTGCAATGGTCGCAATGTCCGGGACGATGCCCGCCGGGTTGTCGTTATCGGACGATTGGTGGTAGTCCACGACGACCGGCAGATGCTCTTTTTCGGTGACGGAATCCCAGCGGTAGTACGCGCCCTTGGATGCGATCTCCGGCTTCGTGCCGGTGAGATCGTAGTCGAAGACATAGTGCGTACATCTGGACTTGACGACCGTAGCCCGTTTGTAGGTGACGAGCGGGGTGTAGGCGATGTGAGCCGGAATCTTTCGGGACAGCAGCTCCAGAATGTCGCTCATGTACAGCGTCGGCTCGTCGCCTCTCTCGAAGCAGATGTAGAGCATATTGTTCCGGGCCTCGTCGAACGGCTCGAATTTCACATCCACGTCCGCATTGGTATAGGCACGAATCATCTCTTTGAGCAGGGTCGCCGACACACGACCAAAGCCCGCGAAAAACGATTTTACGAGCCTGCGCCGCTCGTCCAGAGAACGCGTCTTGTCCAAGTTGATGCTGAGGAAAACTTCAAGCTCCCGGATGGTGGGTTCATCCATAGAATCAATGAAGTTGTTGTTGTAGACCTGTTCGATCGCTTCCTGTGCGCCGTCCAGCAGCCTTCCGTTTGCTTTGAGAATGGCGACCATTTCCCGCACCTCGCGGTAATACCGCGGGTAATAGGAGATCAGCTCCTCGTAGTTGCTGGCAAACTGCCGGTTGTAGAATTTCTTCATGTGGCGACCATCACCTCCCCGGCAACAGGGATAAAGTCAGCACCAGGCTTGATGTTTTCCGTGCCCCCGTTCAGCGTCAGGTCTTTGTAATCGAGCACGCTGTCCAGCTCGATGATGATCGCGCCGATGCGGGCGGCGCGAATAACCACGTCGTCCGCTGCTGCCGTCGTCAGCGTCAGGTCTTTCAGGTATGCCGCGATCGCCTCCTGAGCCTGCGATCTCACCTCCTGCGGTGTGAAGCCGCTGGCAAGATCGGCAGTAAACGACACGTCAATCTTGACCTCACGGGCAGACACAGCGGTGAAGTGCGCACCGAGGTTAGCGACGCCTTCGCCCAGGCCATCGCCGACGGTATAGGTGTAGCCGTCCACCGTGGCCGTGTAGCCATTGGCGGCAGGGTCGATGTACTTCTGCACCTCCGCGATCTTTGCGCTGGAGCAGGCGCGCCCGGAAGAGTCGATCAGGACGGCCTTCACGGTGTTCGGGCCGTTCCACAGCGGGTAGATGCGAGCATGACCGATGCCGTCGATGGACTCGCACCAGGTCTTGTAATGCTGCTTGTTACCGTTCTCAGCAGGGCCCGCGATCTTTTCCCGAACGCGGGTGCGCAGGCTTTCGTCCTTCTCACGGTCGGTGCCGTTCTCGTAAATCTCGCCGAACTTGGCATTTTTCAGCCCTTCGATCTCATTTACAGGGATTGCGGCTGTGCCGGCATAAACCACGTTTCCGCTCTCTCCGGGCACTTCGGCCTCCAGGTAATACTCGCCCTCCAGCGTGTTGTAGCGCAGCAGGAAGTACAGGCCATCGTTATAGAAGCGCGTGCCCGTTTCCGGGGTCGTGCCTTCAAACGAAAACCTGTACTTCGCAGGGGTCGCCGCATGACGGGTCACGCCGTACTCGTCCGCCTTGTCGTCCAGATCGTCACCGATCGCGGTGGCGATCGAGGCCATCTTTCTTGCAATGTCGATGTCGGTATACAGCTTTGCAATTTTGAGGCACGGGCCCGCAACTGCATCATAGAAGATCGAGCCCTGTCGGGTGTCGATGCCGTCCGGCGCATTGTCGAGGACGTCTTGCAGGATGTTCTCGAAGGTCATATTTTCAAACATTAGATCACCTCCTCCACTTCGATCTCTCCATAGATGGTGTCAGCCGTAAACACGATCTGCGCTTGATCTTTATCGAACGAGATGTCGAAGTCGTGGCATTCAAGGATGCGGCTATCCGGCGCGAGGGCGTCTTTTACGAAGCCCTCAATAACGGATTGCGCATACTCGCGGCTCGCGTCCTTCGCAATAACGGCGTCTTCAACCTCGGAGCCGTACTGCTTATCATAGATCAGGCACTTAAAACGCGGGGTGATTATGGCCTTTCGGATAGCCTGCTGCACCGCTTCGAGGTTATCCACGAAGCCGACGATCCGCCCCGCGTCAAGATCAAGACGGTACGTCCTGGACGGCATTTCCTGCGCATCCTGGACGTCCGCGATATTGATTGGGATAAAAACGGCCATTTCAGATGTCCTTTCCGGCCACCTGGCCCGCCACTCGGTCGAGGACGTAGTACAGCTTTCCATTGTTGATGGAGAGCAGATAAACCAGGTCGTCTTTTTGCAGATGGTTGTAGACCTTCAAGGTCATTTTGTAGGCGTTGAGCTTTTCAACGTAGTGCTTGTGCTTCACGATGGTTGTAGAACCGCCTCGGCTATCGACGTGCTGGTGCCCGCCGTCCATCTTGGTGTAGGTTTCATCCCGAAGCTCGCCCTTGTCACCCATCGTGTAGTCCGCATGGGTGGTGTAGTCGGTGAGGTGCCAGGGGACGATCAGCTGTTCACCTGAGATCACGAGCTTGCTGTCATTGGCGGCGGTGATCTCCAGCGGGTCGTCCTTCGTGACGGTTCCTTGCAGGATTGCGCTTCCGGGCGGTATCAAGCCCTGAAAAAGCTCTTTCAAGCTGTTTGCCTCCACTCAGATCAACCTCCCTTCTTGATCTCTGCTGCCGTTGTCAGCGTCAGGCTCATGGTGTGCATATTGTCCTCAAACGTGTGGTCGTCGCTGTCCACATAATAGGCACGGCTTATGCCCAGATGCGGAATCTTTACCAGAATCGCCTTGCCGGATATAACGTCCGGGTCGCCCAGGATGTTGAGTGTCAGCGTTTCCTCCGGGTCGTCCAGGGTGTCGAGGACGCTCCCCACCAGGTCTTTGACCTGGGCTTTCGTGAGGGATTCGTCCGGCTGCTGGATTTCCTGGAAGATGCCGATCTTTTGCTCCAGAGCGGAATTGCTCTTCTCTGCGAGGGTGGTTCCCTCTTTCGAGATCATCTTCACGCGGGTTTTGATGGACTCAATGCTTTTCGTGTAGGAATAGCCGTACAGATTCGCGTCACCGTCCACAACGAAGGAAATGACCTGATCTTTCCGCTGGAGAAGGCTCAGTTTTCCCTTGTCGCTGATGATAAAGTGCCGGGTGCCGGTGGCCTTGTAGTCAAGACCGAGGGCATCCAGCACCGCGTCCTGGCCGGTGGTCTTGCTCTTCGTAAGCTCAGGGATTTTGTAGGAACACTTTGCGACCTCTCCTGTGGGGATGCCAAAACGGGAGCACACGTCGGAGAATACCTGATCTGCGGTTTTGTTCTTGTAGACAAAAGTATCCTTGTTGTTGGCGAGGTAGATGCCGTTGTCGTATGCCTTGAATTTGAGCTGCTTCTTGTCGCCCTGGTTCTGGTTCATGAGGATGCCTCTGAACCGTTCCTTTCCATCGACCAGGAAAACGCACTGGTTTCCATCCGCAACGTCGATGCCGCTGCGGGCGTGACGATAGCCGTCGTCGTCGATCATCGTCACGGTGATGGTGCGGGCAGAGCTGCCCTTGCGACCGCTCCAGCGGACGGACTGCACAAGGTTCGTCATGTCAATCGTCTTCTTGTTCTTGACGACGAGCAACTGAATTTTCGCCATGCACAGCCCTCCTTACGGAATCTGCAAAACCTGTCCAGGTTTAATGAGATTCGGATTGCTGCCGATCAGCGACTTGTTGGCAGCGTAGATGCCGGAGTATTTGGAACCGTCCCCGTAGAGGGATTTTGCGATGTTGTACAGGCAGTCGCCCTTCTTGACGGTGTAGGTCTTCGGGGTGGACGTGCTGTCAACACGGGCCACGGTGTCCTGCACGGTAGCCACCAGGGACGAGTCGATCGTTACCGTTTTCAGCGACACCTCCTGATACTCTTTCAGGGTGATGTCGTAGTGATAGGTTCCGACGTCGCCGCCATCCTCACGGTAGTTGAAGCTCTCGATCGTGCAGTAAAGGTTGATATACATTCCGGTGCAGATGAAGTGTATCGGAACGCGGCTCTTCTTCCACCGCTCGATCATGCGGACATACAGAATCGGCGGAACGGCGATCAGGGACTTCATGCCCGGAAAGCCGTGCGCCGGAAAGAAACTGGAAAAACTGAACTGCAAAGCAGGGCGGCTCTGCATGATCGTGACTTCACCCAGGCCGGTGAGATCAACAGAGCGGTTGTTGCTGCCGTTCTTGACGTTGAACTTCTCAGGCAGTACGGGCAGCCGCATCTTCTCTTTCTCCGCGTTCCAGGTGAGCCAAATTTGGTAGTTAATAGTCATAGGACAGTTGGCCCTCCTCGAAGATTTCATCCTTGATAACGCCCATCAGAACAGGCTTGATGTTGTTCGTGAGCAGTTCAAGTACAGCCTTCTCGGACATACCACCGCCAGAACCGCCAGAAACGACCACAGAGCCATTGCCGACGATCTCCAGGATGATTCTCTTGGTGATCTCTTTCGTGGCGTCTGTGCCTTCCTGGGCCGCTGCTGGAGCGTCCGGCTGAACATTCAGCGGTGCAGGCTCAACCACGGTGGGAGTGCTGGATGCAGGCGTAGCGACAGAGGACGCTTCGGGCTGTTGTGCCTCCGGCGCGGTCGTCGCAGCCTGCTGCTCCATCAGGGCCTTCTCCAGCTCGGAGAGGTCGTAGGTCGTCGCGGCTTCCTGCGGGGTTGCAGACAGGCCGGTGTAGGCGGCGTTGATCTCGTTCAGGTCGGAGTTTTTGCCGGACACGATGTCAACGACCTTGCCCAGCACGGAATCGAAGAGAGATTCACCAGGAGCAGGCTCCGGCGCGTCGATGGTAATGCCAGTGAGGGCCTGCAAGAACCGATCGAATTTCCTCTCGTCAATAGCCTGCTGATTGACCGTATTCTCAACGGTGCTTTCCGTGGTGTAGGTCGAAGCGACGTCGTGGCTGTCCACCGTCTGTGCGCTCTGGCTGTTGTCCACGGTGGTGACGTCATGGCTATCTGTCAAGACGCTTGCATCGGTTTCGGTCAGATCGTGGCTGTCGTAGGTGTTGGTGGTATCGTGGCTGTCGGTGATTGCGTACTCATTCGCTACATCGTGGCTATCCACAACGGAATGATCGTCCGCGAGGCTGTTGTAGGTGGTTTCGGATGCAGGCTCAACCACGGTGGGAGTGCTGGATGCAGGCTCGATGCTGTTCAGTGCGTCGATGATCTTGTCCGTTTCCTCGGTCGGGAAGACGGTACTCCCCTGCTTGCCGACGATCAGCTCCGGGCCATTCTCACCGGCCACGAACACATCCTCAGCGTCCGTCGTGCCTCCTGCATGACCGGGAACGGTCGTTGTGGTAGACGTGGAAACAGAGGGCGTAGAGCCGTTCTGCAAGGCCAGTGCCACAGATGCGGCCACGTCCTTTGCGGCGGCTACGGCGTTCTTCTTGCCGTCTTTGAGCTTCTGGACATACTCGGCAATGGTGTCCTTCGCGGCCTTCCCTGCCTCGTCGGAGAGGTCGAGAGAGTCCACAGTGCCTTCCATTTTCTTCTGGAAGTCGTCGAGCTGGTTCTCGTAGTTCGTTACCCAGTCGGCGGTTGCCTGAGCCGCCGCATCCTGCTTGGCGGTGACGTCGGCCAGGGTGTCGGCCAGCTTTGCCACAGCGTCCTTGTTGCCGCTGTTGATCGACTTGACCATGCTTGCGGCAAGACCAGCGGCCTGTTCGCTGCCGTCCTGGACGTAGGACATCAGAGCCTTGTAGTTCTCCTCGGTGATGCCCAGATCGTCCGCGGAGGTGGCTTTCAGCGTTTCAATGTTGGCGGTGTAGGTGTTCCAGTAGTTGAGCTGCGAGTCGAGAGCTGCCTGTGCGTTGGAAACGCTCGCGTTCAGGTAGTCGCTCGACTTCGTGGACGCCTGATCGAAGAGATCAAACTGGCCCTCGAAGCTATCCTTTGCCGCCTGGTATGCGTCGTCGTATGCCTGACAGAGCTTTTCCACATCAGAACGCACATCGCTGTACGCCTGGGAAATGGCCTCACCATAGGTGACGCCTTCCTCTGCGGCGGCCTTCGCAGCATCGGCAGCGGCGGTGTAGCCCTCCTCGATCTCCTCGATCTTCTTGCCGGTTTCGTCGTAGGCGTCCTGCAACTTGGCCTGTTTGTCCAGAACCTCTTGCAAAGCATCAGCAGCAGCGTCGGCGTTGGCCGCCTGCTCCGACCACTGTGCAGAGATCGTAGACATCCCGGTCGGGTCTTGTGCGTAGAGATCGGCGATGTAGTCCTGGTAGACCTTCTGCGCATCGTTGGCCCGCTGCTGGGCGGCTGTGACTTCATCCTGAACCTTTGCAAGCTCCCCCTGCTCCTGAGCCTGCTGCTTAATGAGATCGACGTACTCCTGGTACTTCTCGTTGTAGGCTTCCTGCTTTGCCTGTTCCTGAGCCATCTGCTTGATGTAGGCGAGGCTCTTGTCCTGGTTTTCGGTCAGGTCTTCGTAGGTCATGTTCAGGCCGTCGATGTTGCCGTTCAGCTCGTCGAGAATGGCCTGCATTTCCTGCTGCTTCCCTGCCGCCTCCCCGGTAGAGCTTGCCAGCTCAGACAGGCGGGCGATCAGCGCGAGGTTTTCCAGCTCGTTCTTATGCACAGACTCCGTGTTGTTGTCCAGCTCGTCCATCAGGGAGTTGTGCTTGTCGATCAGGTTGTCGCACTCAGAAATGAGATCACCGACGGACTGCCCGTTGCTGTTCAGAGACTCAGACAGGGTGTCGATGCGGTACTTCAAAGAGGACGCCTGATCGGACGTGTCGCCGTAGGTATCGCAGGCGATCTGGTACTGTTCCTCCAGCGATTCCAGCTCTTTCTGCTGCTCAGCAGTTACGGCGGTCATGGACTGCGTTTCCTTGTAGGTGTCCTCGTACTTGTTACCCAGCATGGTGACGGCAGCAGTTATCGCCGTGACGCCAGCCGCCACGCCGAGCAGCACCGGCAGATACGGAACCAGCGGAGCGAAGAACCCGGCTTGAATTACCTTTGCGGCAGACATCGCCGCGGACAGGCCGGCCACGCCAACGGCCACCGTGCCCAGGCCGGTGCCGATCGCGGTCAGGGCCTTCACGACGTTCGGGTGCTCAGTGAGGAAGTCCCCAACCTGTCCCCAGAGGTCGGCCAGCTCAGCCGACGTATCATGGATAGCAGGCTCCAGAACTTGAGTGAAGGCAACATTCATTTTGTTGTTGGACTTCTCCCACTTCTCGCTCAGACTCTCGCCAGCCTCAGCGGTTTTCTCCAGCGTGCCCACGGCAGCGTCCAGAGATCCCGTCAGGGTGTCGGTCGTGATTGCGCCGTCGCGGATAGCCCGTGCAAAGTCAACGCCCACTTTGCTGCCGAAAATCTCAACGGCCTCCGTGGTCGCCTCGGAGCTGTCCTTCATGTTGGCGATCTCGGTTATTGTGTTCTGCAAAGCCGTCTGTGCATCCAGGCCATCAGAAGCAAACTTCTTGACAGCAGTGCGCATGGCGGTGATCGTAGAGGTTCCCTCGACGCCGTAGAGCTCCATCTGAGCCAGCAGGCCGATCGCGTTCTCCAGCGACAGGCCCAGCTCCTGCAAGGACGATGCGCCCGTAATCAGGGTATTACTCAGAGTGGTGACGGACAAGCCGGAAATTTGTCCGGCATAGGCCAGATCGTCGAGAACATTCGGCAGCTTGGATGCGTCCACGTTCCATTTGTTCATCACCTTGGTAACAAGCTGAACGGAACCAACGACATCCTGGCCGGTAATGTCCGCGAAGTCTAGGAACTGGCCCGTAACCTCAGAAAGCGTATCGCCGGTGTAGCCCAGGCGGGTGTTGATCTCGCCGACGGCACCGGCCACGCTGTCAAGGGCGTCATCGTTGCCAGAGTAGGCTTTCAGCATACTCGCGCCCAGGTTGTCCAACGCCTCGCCCGTCGCACCGGTGGCGTTGACGACGATCTTCTCGGCGTTGCTGTAACTGTCGGTCAGCTCGTAAACCGAGGATGTGATCTCCTTGATTGTGGCCGTGATGCCCGCCGTAGTGAGGGCCTGAGCGATCGTTTCGACAGCCTCAGCACCAGTCTTTCCGGCGTCTTCGGCCTCGCCGCTGGCCTTCTGGGTGGCCTTGGACAGCGTGTCGGTGGCGTCGCTGGCCTTGCCGTTTGCTTCTGCCAGAGCCTCCGCTGCATGGCCCGCCTGTTCAGCGGCAGCCTCCAGCTTGTCGAGGTCTTCCGTGCCGGACGACAAAACGGCCTGGTAGTTCTGCATCGCGGCGTCGGCGTCGCTCTGAGCTTTTGCAAGCTCTTTGAGCGCGTCCGCTGCTGCGGTGCCGGCCTCCTCCAGTTCCTTTTTGGTTTCTGCCGAAACCTTTTCGTTCTGCATGAGGTCTTCGAGCTGATCGCCGGTCTTCTTGACGGCTGCGGTCAGACCGTCATGAATCCCGGCTGCGGCCTCCACGGACTTAGACAGCTCGTCGGAGGACTTCTCGCAGAGAGCCATCATGTCGTTTAGGTCGTCCAGGGCTGCGGTAGATTTCAGACCCATGTCCACCAGCTCTTTGGTGGAATAAGACGCCTCCAGCATTGCCTTGTCATAGCCGCCGACGGCGTTCGTCCAGTAGTCGGCCTTCTCCGCGGCCTTGTCTGCTGCCGCACCGTACCGATCAAGGGACTCCGCGAACTCGTCTGCCGCAGAGCCCGCGCCGCTGACCGCCCCTTCGATGCTACCAATCGAGGAAGCAACGCCATCAGCGGCAGCAGCTACATTGGAAGCCGAGGACGAAATGCCGTCCAGGGCCGCGCTTGCTGCATCACCCGCAGACTCCCACTTGCTCAGCATGGACTCGCCGTTATTGGCGATGTCAGCCATCTTCTGGCTCATCTGGTCGATGAGCTGAAATCTTGCGGTCAAGTTTGCCATTTAGTCCTCACCTCCTCATATTTCTTTGAGCCTCCGCTACGATCTTCGCCTGCTTGCGTTCATCATCAACAACAAGCTCAGAAGCGATGTAGAAGAGCTTCATCTTCCGCGGCATGGCGTCGTACTCTTCCGGGTGCAGCCCGTGTCGCTGCCATAGGGTGTGCGCCCAGTAGCCGTCCGAGCCCGCCGCGCAGATCAGTTTTTTGCGGCTTTCAGATCGTCATCATCCGGGGCGTCGATCATGCCGAGAATCTGCATGACGTTCCGAGCGACGTAATCATAATCGCCCGGTTTGCTGAACACCAGCAGCGGCATATCGGTGATGTCCACGCAGTTGTAGAACTTCATCAGCTCCGGGTCGTCCAGCTTCGGGTACTGGAGGGACTTCACGACGATATGGCGCAGGGCGCGGGCATTGTCGCGCTCGGTCTTCCAGACGACCTCGCCGCCGTTCACGAGGGGATTGCCCTTCTTGTCGGTGGCGACGCTGCGGCGACGGTAGTTTCCGTTGATCTGGGTGATCTCCTGCTGAGTCAGGATTTTGGCCTCGAAGTCGATGGGGTTGCCGTTGTCGTCCTTGAAGGACTCCGGGCCGGTAAAGGTGATGATCTCCTGCTGAACAGGACGCATAAAGTATTTCAGGCTCTTGTTTTCGGTTGCCATAGTAAAATCCTCCGTAAAAAGAAAAGCCCGCTCTTTTCCACAGATGCGGTCAAAAGAGCGGGCTTTGATGGTTTGTTCAGAATCTCAGTGATGAAAACAGCCCCTTTTCACCACTGTCGCGGCCTTACAGGAAGTCGCGTGCGTTAAAAGTCAGGTTGTCGGTAACGACGTCGCCGCCGCTGTCCAGAGCGGTGAGGGGCATTGCGCCGGTCGGCACACAACCGACGAAGGTGCAAACATCGTTCTGGTACTTGTCGAAAAAGTCGGAGTCCGGGTCATTCATGATGCCCTGGATAGTCAGCTCCGGGGTCTTGTGGGTGGCCTGGTACTTCTTAATCATGTCCTTAATCCAGGGCGTAGAGCGGTGCTCAGACAGGGACACGGTGATGTTGTAGCCCAGCCAGCGGGTGCTGTTGGAATGATCACCGAGCTGCTTGCCGCTCCAGGTGTCCGGGGTGAAGGTGCCAGTCGCAGAAACGGAGTCCGCGACCTCGATGCCGTCAATCATGATCTTGCCCATGCGGATATTGATCGGGCGAGTATTGAAGTCCATATTTTAGCTCCTTTCTCCCATCAGCGGGTGTGGGTGGTGAAGAACAGCTTCTCCGCGCTGTCAACGGGTTTCAGTTTGGTGTTGAAATAGGTCTTGTCACCGTAGGATGCGTCACGATCAACGAGGAAGTCGTTGTCGTAATCCACATCGGAGATCGCGCCAGCATCGGAGAACTGTTTCAGAATGGACTTGCCAACGCCCTCCATCGTGTCCCAACCGTCGCTGTAATTCCCGTACTTGTTGGGCGGGAAGTTCAGCTGCACAGCCTCCTCGAAGGTGTCAAACACGCGGATAACGCGGTTCTTCCGGTAGGTTTCATCCTTGGGCTGCTTGAAGCTCGTAAGGGAGTTGATGTCGTACTCAACAACGACCTTGTTCTCCTCAGAAATGGAGAAGACGAAGTGGCCCTTATTGATCGCGTCCACATACTCCTCGTGCGTCAGAGCGTCCACCAGATCGGTTGCGCCGTCAACCGCATTGTAGGTCAGGGACTCCACATAAGATGCGCCAGCGGTCGCGCCAGCCACCCATGCGGTCGCCTCAGCTGCGGAAAGTTTGTCGTCGTCGATTGCATAGCCGTTCTTAACGGAAATGATGCCCTCGTAGTCTGCCGCGAAGTCCGGGACGACAGCCTGCACGCCGCGACCCATGCTCTCACGCAGATACTTGATCTTGGTCTTGATCGCCGCCTGCAAGCTGCTGTCGGTGACGGGCATTGCCACCGTGTTGAACTTGACCTTCTCCCAGGTGTCCATAAAGCTGGTGATGTCGGCGTTCTGGGGCGTAGCATCGGTGCCGCCGGTGAGGTTCATCGCAGCAACGGCGGCCAGTGCGCCGTTGCCGGTGAAGGTGACGTACTCGCAGTTCTGCGCGATCAGATCGTCAACGGTGGACAGTCCCTCGTAGTGGGCCACGGTGTTGCCCGCCAGACTCACGGTGACGTCGAAGCCGTTCACCGGGTTTGCGGCGACGGTGACGGTCAGAGCATTGCCGCGGGTGCCGCCATACTTTGCCGTAGCGGTCAGAGTCGGGGCGGATGCGTTCTTCGCGGTAGCCTTGGTGCCCTCCTGGGGGATGTAGACCAGAACCTTGCTGGCATTTTTGAACGCCTCACGAATGAGGAGCATCTGCCGGTTGGGGTCGCTGTCGTAGACGCTGTAACCCAGCTTGGCGTATGCGGCATCCGGGCCCGCGTTCGTCAGCTCGATGTAGGAACCGGCGGGGCCGTAGGAGGGCTTCAGCAGCGGGATGATCGTAGTGCCGCGCTCGCTGGTACCCACGGTATCGCTGCGGGTGCTCTCGAAGTTCAGGTAGGTGCCAGGGCGCACCTTGCCTGCCAGCTTATCAAACTTGCCACCAGCCATCTTACTTAACCTCCTTCACACGCCACGCATCAATGCGGGTCTGAATTTCTTCCTTGGTGTACTCGCCATCCGGGAGATCGGCAGTCGCACCGGCGAAGGTAACGAGAGAAACGCCGAAAACCGCACGGCAGTTGTTACGCAGGGACTCCAGCGGATATTTCACCGCGGCCTGCTCAACGGTTGCTTTAGCAGCCATATAATGCCTCCAGTATTACTTTGAGCCTTTCGGCTCCTGCCCTGCAAAATCAGGGTGGGGATAGCTCACAGTGCAGAGCTTCACGGCTGCACTGTACGCCGTTTCGATGCGGCGGGTAATGTAGATGTCCGGCTCGTGCCAGCCCTCGATCTCATAGGTCTGCATCATCGTGACAGGCTCGATCAAGAACGGTTTCCGGGCTGTCCATCCGATCTCCAGCTGCACCGCACTTTCATCCACGGCCCGCAGGGTGGGGTCGCGGATGTGAATGTACTTCCCTGTCGGCTTGCCGTTTTCGTCGATCAGAGGGATTCTGTTTCGACGCTCCAGAATGGCGTTCATCGCTGCAAAGCCCAGCTCGTAGGCTTCCTCTTTCGTCTTGTGGAAGAACTTGACGAACAGAGAGAAGTCCAGGGCGTAGGTGCCGAGCGTGTCGCCGCTGCTGCCGATCTCAGGCCGCGGGAAGTACACCGCCGGAACGCGAAATTGCTCCGGCACATTCTTGTAGTACGGAGCAGGGTTCCCACTGTGAATTGTCAGAAAGCTCATGATGCTCGCTAAATCCTGTTCAAGCATGGAACTCCTCCTTTTTGTGTGTTTCGTTCTGCCAAACGGCCTCCAAACCCAGTTGTTTACAAAGTGAAATCAACTTTGCGGGCGGAAAAAGTTCAACTCATTCAAAATAGCTGTCTATCCAGTCCTGGAGCTTCGCATCCAGCAGATCAGGCAGCATCTTGTCCAGGATGCGCAGCGCGCTCTCCCAGTAGTGCTTGCCCTCTACCCAGTGCTGCTTCAAGACCATGCCGCCTTTCGCGGACGGGTCATAAACAAACCGCCCGTCCCCCTGCCAGTAGCCGGGGACAAAGCGGTATTTGACGCCTTTCGGGTTTGTCCAGTGGCCGTCATTGACGTATGACGCATATTCGACATTGGTGCCCACTTCCAATGTCAGATCGCCCTCGGTGAGCTCCCAGATGTTCCCTTGGGAGCCTTTCTCGAAGGACGCGAGCAGTTGGCGGGTGTCCATGACCTTCCGCCGGATGATCTCGTCCTGGAGGACTCTCAGGAACTCGTTACCCAGTCCCTCCAGAAAGAGCTCCATTTCGTGCCGAAAGTCGCCGGACGCGGCCTGTCCTATGCGGGCAAAGAACTCCCGAAATGCGGAGACGTCAACATCAACCGTCGCCATCAGAGATACCTCTGTGTGCCCTTCGCCACGACATAGACGAAGATGTGGTGGCCGTGGATGTCGTGTGGAATCTCCGCGATGTACTCGCAGCCGTTCTTCCTGTCCACGATCTTGTCGTTGAGTCTCACGTCGGTGCCGGTGGGCAGGGCCAGCTTGATGCGAGACTCTTTGATGTTGGCCGGGGCGGTCTGCGAAATGGATGTGCTCTCGCTCTTAACCGCGAAATGGCAGGCCACAGAGAGCACGTCCGGCTCCTTTGGATAGGAGAAGGAAGGCTGCTCGGTCAAGCCGTAGCCGGGGGATTCGTCGCCTTTCTGTGCGTGGTAGATGTCGCACAGATCGTTCAGGTAGTCTTCAAACGCCATGCTGGGCCCTCCTCACAGTACACGCATACGCATGGTAACAGTTCCGTTTGCTGCCGTGACGACATAATCATCCAGCAGGGCGGCCAGATCGAGATCGGTAACTTCGATGTCGGAGTGATCTGCCGAGTAGCTGTAATCGTCGAATGTTTCGGATTTCAGCACCTTGGAGGAGGTCAAAGCGGCGTTGTGGGCGTAGGCCTCGGCCAGCAGGATGCAGGCTGTCCGCACTCCCTCCGGCAGCTCTGCCATTTCCTCCAGGCCCTTGTTATGGGTGTAGGTGATGATGTACTGCTCCGCTCTGGAAATGTCCACGCTCAGCTTTGCATCGCTGCGTTTGAGCACTTCCGGGGTTTCGGAGTAATCACGCACCTGCTGCGGGGTTATCCAGGGGCGTTTCGGCATGGCTTAGTCCTCCCCGAAGTCGGGCTGTGCATCATCCGTCGCCGGGACGGTGACGGTTTCTGCGGTAATGGCGGCCACAAGGTCGTCCTTCTTCATGCCCTTGGTAACGGCCACACCCAGATCACCGGCCAGCTTTTTCAGGTCGGTAATGGACAGGCTGTCCAGGTAGTCCTTGTCGAAGTGGGCCGGAATAGAGCCGTCCTCCGCTTCTTCGCCTGCTGCGGTCAGCGGAACGGAATCGGCCTTGGCTTCGTCCTCCTCAACCTCGATCAGATCAAAATAACCACTGCGCACAGCAGCGGTCGCAATGTCCTTATCGTGGGTGTAGACGTTCGGCTCTTCCCTGGTGGCATTGACGATGCCGGTATAGGACATCGCCTTTTTCAGCTTGATGTGATACAGCATACTTCTCTCTGCCTTTCTGCCTTACTTGATGCCCTTGATGATGGCTGCGGCGTCCATTTCCTCGATGATAGGGTCGAAGTCGAAGTGGATAACGTAGAAACGCTTGTCCTTCATGATGGCTTCCTTGCCCTCGGTGGTCTTTCTGATCTTCATGCCGTAAGTGTTGACGACCACCAGATTCTTGGGGTCAGTCAGCAGAACGGAGTCGTCGCTGAGGGACGGGCACTCGACAACAGGAATCTTTGCGGGGCTGTTGTAGACAGACTCAGGCACCGCGCCGCCCTTCTCGGTGATCTGCTTCAGCAGATGCAGCTCCCACTCCTGCGCACGGTGCGGGCTCATGAGCCAGCGCAGCTTGCCGTTGTTGTATTTGTTCGGCATGGAGTGCAGCGTGTTGTAGAACATATCCAGGTTCATGCCGGTGTCGCTGGAAGCATCGACGACATGAGCGTTGTTCGTGAGCTGCTTAATCCAGCCGTCGTTGACCTTGAGGAAGTCTGCATCGCCGGTGGTGCAGACGGCCTTCGCATCAGTACCAGTCCATGCGCCCGCGCTGTGCTGCGCCGTGAACTCGTAGACCTTGCCGTCGGTGGACACCAGATCGCCCTTGTTGAAGGTGTCACTGGTGTTGAACGGCTTGACATTGGCGAACTTTTCATCACCGTTCAGGCACAGGTCGATGTGGTCGATGCCGAGCTGGGTGGTCATAAGGTTGGTGATGATGGCTTCGAGGTTCTGGCCCTCGATATTCTCACGCAGCGTTTCCTCGGTGATCTCCCAGGGCAGGCGGACGTCGGTGCAGCTGTACTTGATGGAGCTGGTGTTGACGCCTGCACGATAGCCGTCGTCGTTGTCCTCGGTCTTCTCACGCAGGATACGGGAGGCGATGCCGATCTTGTCGATCTCGCCAGCCTTTGCGCTGCGCATTTCGTGACGAACCAGGTTGCCCAGGGTAGTGGCCTCGAAGGTCTGCTGAATGAATTTGCGGGCCTGCTCGTTGCTCAGGATGCCCGCGCCAGCATTGGGCGTAAAGTCGCCGGTGTTGATGGCGTTGCGAATGATGTCTTCGATAGAACGTGCCATGTGGTTTTCCTCCTTCTGTTCTTACAGGATGCCGTGCAGATAGTGCTGATCGGCGGACTTCTGAACGATGCCGGATGCGTCGTTCAGGTTGGTGGGGTTGGCGCGGGAGCCGCGCACCTCAGCGACCGACTTCTTCACGATAGCCTCAATGAAGCCCTCCAGGTCGGCCTTGGTGAGCTGCTGCTCCTGCTTCTGTTCCTGCTCCTGCTGGCCCAGGGCCTTTTTGATGGCAGCATCGACGGCCTTCTGGACAAAATCAGGGGTGATCTCCTCGTCCTCTGCCTTGGTGACGGCGGCGGGGGTCTGCTCGGTCTGCTGGCCCAGGGCCTTTGCAATAGCGTCCTGCACCAGCTTCTCAGCTTCGCTCTTAGTCATGGTTTTACCCTCCTTAGTGGTCTTGGTTTTCTTGGTGGTTTCTGCGGAATTGTCGTCACCGGGCTTCTTGCCGGTGTCGTCGGTGGCATCAGTCCCGGCGGCCTCGGAGTCGGTTTCGGGCTTCTCCGCGGGCTGCTTCTCAGTGCCCTTGTCGGCCTTCTTGCCCTTCTCCTCGCCGTCCTGCTGCTTGTCCTCCTCGGTGCCGGTTTCGCCGTTGGGTTTATCCTTCTCAGCGTCGGCGTCCGCAAGGAACGTGCCCAGGTCGTCGTAGAGGTTCTGCAAGGCGGCCCGGTTCTTTGCGCTCAGGGTGCGCCCGGACTTCTCAATGCGACCGGCCTCCGGGGTAGGCTTGCAGTCAAACAGCGACTTGGTGAGAGGCTGCGAAGCATCGGTCAACAGCTCGGTGATGATGCCGTTGAAGTCCTCCAGGGCCTCTTTGATCTTGCTCTCGTCGGTCTGGTAGGTATAAACGCCCGTATAGCCGTTGTAGCTGTACAGGCCGTTCCGCAGGGCGTCGAAGGCATTCCAAAAGCTGGAACTGATATTCGCCTGCTTGTAACTGTCCGCGACCGCGCCTTTGGTAACGCGGCCTTTGGACTTCTTCACGGATGCTTCGCTCAATTCTGTATCCTCCTTAGAAAAGACTCCGAGGCCGCCCATAGACAGCCCGGTGATCTCGCCCTTCTCGATGGACTGCCACAGATCGTCGTCTGTGATCTCGACGGTCATCAGCCATGTGCCCTCCTTGATGTCGGCACCGCCGATGTTGGAGTCAGATTTTGCAATCCAGCTCTCCACGACAGCGGTGCCATCGGCAGACACGAAATTGTGCTGGAGATCGACGCGGTTCCCGTTCTTCGCAAACCAGTACGCGGCCTTTGCGATCTCGTCCGCGGTCATGTAATTGCCGTGGGCGTCCTCGACCATAGGCTCGTACACAACGCCTGTGACAAAATGGGACTCCGAGTCCGTCTTGATGATCTTGCCATAGGTGGTGAAGGCTGCTTTCCCTTCCTCGTCCTTGACGATCAGGAATTGCCGCTTGTTCGCCGCCTTGTCAACCAGGGACACAAAAGAGATTCTTGCATCAGTGATTTCCTTTGCCTTTTTTACTTTTCTCGTCATGTGTTCACCTCCTTTCAGGGTTTCAGGCAATATAAAAAGCAGCATTGCCGCTGCTCTTTATCAAGTATTGGGTTTTGCCGGGTCTTCGGTCGTTTCCTCCATCACCGCCGGAACGGAAATGTTCACAAGCGGGTTGTTCAGAACGGCCTTGACCTCGGCCAGATCGGTGCCGGGTAAAAGCTCCAGCTCCAGAACGGGAGCTTCATCGACGCCGTGGCGCAGGGTGTGGGACTTGACCATACCGGCCAGCTCCATGCCGTCCAGCTTGATGCTGGGATACCCTACGCGGGCTTCGTCAATGGTAACGATCATTTCTAATCATCCTCGATTCCGGCTTTCGCCTTGTTCTGAGCATCGAGCTCGGCCTCCCAGTCGTCGTCCATTTCGTCGATCGCCTGTTGCTGGAGCCTTTGGCGTTCCTCCAGCGGCAGGCCCAGAATGTCCTCCGAAACAACGGGCTGCTCGATGCAATGGCAGTTGATGCTCTCAGCTGCGGGAAGACTCGTGTCCCGCGGGTACATGGGGTAATAGATCATGCCGTCCGCGCCGACCAGCTCGAAGGGCTGATCTTTGAGAACGATCTGACCGTCCATATCGACGTGATTCTGTCGAGGCTCGTTGCGGTAGTTGCCGGTGTGCCTCCACGCCTTACTCTCGACCGCCGGGGACTGCATGAAGGCTTCATGCTGGGCTACGCTGTGAGCCCTCAGAACCTCCGTGACGGCTACCTTTCGGGCCCTGTAATGCGATGTCCAATATTCGCCTTTGCCTTCCTTTTCCATGCCGGAGTTTATGAGATCGACACAGAGCTGCGATATGTTGCCACCGTTCTCGATCTCTTTTTTCAGCATGGCCTCCAGGTGCTCGGTACTCGTGGTCTTCATGAGCTCGGCCAGGTCGTCGCTCCAGGTTTCAATCCAGGCGATCGTCCTCTTTGATACACGGTCGAGCTTCAAGCCCTTGTCGGTCTTTTTGAGGTAATAGGCTGCATACTCAGGGAGGAATTTCGAGAGCTGTGCGGAAAACGCCTTACTCAGCTTGCCGGTGGCAGGCGTCGCAGCAGCTATCTCCGGGAGCCGCTTCTGGAGATCATCGAGGTTATCAGACGCCTTAGCTTCCCGAACGAAATAATCGGTTTCCTCGGTGAGTATGTCGGCCACGTCGTCCTCGATACCTTTCGCGTACTGGAGCGTCTTCTTAGGTTTCGCATAGCCTTCCTTTCCCAGCAGATCGGACAGGTCGTTGTCCGCCTTCTGGATGTAGTTGTCGATCGCCTTCACCAGCCGATCGCAGTAGCACGGCCTCATGATAAAACGCGTTTTCACGGTTCGTCCTCCTCCTGCTGCGCTTTGAGATCGAGCAGCAGGCCGCGGACTTCCTTCATAACGGCCACGACCTGATCGTTGTCGCCCTGGCCTTCCGCCTTCTTGATCTGCCCTTCGAGGGCCATTGTCAGACCGCCGAGGTCAAACCCGCTGCTGCTCTGGGACTGTGTGATGGCGAGCGGGACGTTGCCCCACTCTTCTTCGTAGTCGTCCGAAGCTTCGCCCAGGTACTTGTACAGGATTTCCTTCGCCTTGTTGGGTGTCAGGCCGCCCGCTGCGGTGGCCGCCGTCATGATCTTGCAGATGTCGTCCGGGTTGGAAATGTTGGGCTCCTGGAAGAACGCCTCGACGTACCGGAAGGCATAGCCGTTCAGCAGACGGTTGTTGATCGCCCATGCGAGGCTCCTGCGCTCAGGCTGAAAAACCTGTTTCTCGGTCACTTCCTGCGCCGTCTGAGCGGTCGCGCGGTTGAAGTCCGTAGTGTAGCCAACATAGATGTCCGGGAGCAGGAAGGACGACTGTACCTTCTTGCGGTTGTTGTCCATGTAGGTTTGGAAGAGCTCGTCCTTCTGCAAGATGGAGGCTAGGTCTTTGACCTCGATCTTCGGTTTCTCGGTCTGATCGAAGTCGGTCTTTCCGTCGGAGGATTCCGTTTCCAGGACGATGAAGGCGTGCTGTCCAGCCTCGCCCTTGATGTCGTCCATGTACTTTGTCAGCTTCTCGTAGCTGTCCTCTGTGAGCGTGCCGCCCTGGATCATAATCATCAAGGGCGTGTGTCTGCCGTTGATGAAATAATTGTTGTTCAGGCGTTCCGCTCTCTGGCTGCCGTCAACGCCGAGAATCTGTCCTGTCCAGCGCACCTCGCCGTAAGGCTGGATGCCAATGGAGAACTCCAGAATCTCGTTGGCCTCGTAATCGACGGGGAGTTCTTTTATGTCCTCCGGCGACTCAACATAGACACCGTTGCGTCTGTCCATCACGCGGGGATCTCCGAACTCCTTGAAATACACGGTCTTGCCGCCGAGCTGCTGCCGGTACTTGCGGAACTTCTTCTTGCGCTCGATTGGAACGCCGTGGTTGTAATAGGTCGTGTCGATGTAGGGCTCCAGCGGAACCGTCTTCCTGACGGACGGCGTGTCGTGCAGGAACTCGATCTGCTGCACCTCGCCGTCCAGGTTACGAATGACTTCCAGATACGCGATGCCGTAGGTTTCGCGGGCCTCGATCAAGTCCTCGAAAACCTCTTTGGTGTCCTGATCGGTGTTCAGCAGCTCGATGATCTCGACCATGCGCTTGTACTCGTCCTCAGCCTCCGGGGTTTCCTCGATGTCCTCGATGTACTTCACCCCGATGCCGAAGCCTGCAATGTTGTCCTTGTAGGCTCGGATGCACTGAGGCAAGATCGTGGACTCGGCGGCCAGTTTATGCAGGCCTGCCAGCGGAGCAGGCGGCTCTATCCAGTCGCCTGCATTGAAGGCTTCCTGCTCCGATACCTGAGTAGGCCCCTCCGCCTTCTTGATGGGCTGGAGAGGCTGCGTCGGCTCGTGGGCCTTGATGATACGCGCCTGCATGGGACGCGGTTTCTTGTTCGTTGCCAATGGGGTTTACTCCTTTCCTCCTGCCTTCTTAGGCGGCTTCGCCTTGGACGGCTTGACCGGCAGACAGAGTAAAAGCACACAGTCGCCTTCATCGGGTGAAGGCAGGCCGCGTGCTTTGACGTCCTTTTTGCTCTCAATGCGGAGCTTGCTCTGCTCAGATATTCCGTATTTACGGCCTGAGAGCTGAGCTGCCAGGTCTGCATCGTCCGGCAGAATGAGCTCGACGGGCTTCTCGCGCCCTTCGTCGTCGGTCGTCTGGAGCAGCTTCTTGACGATCGACATCATGTAGGTGGTCGTGTCGTAGTAGTAGCGGTGGCGGATGCGCTCGCCGAACTTCACGGGAATAATGGATAACCACCAGAAGCGATCAGGGTCGCCGCGTTTGATCTCGCGCAGGCGGTCGGTCACGCCGCCGCCAACTCCGCCGTCGTCGATCTTGACGGGTATCGCGGTTTCGAGGTGGTACTTGTCCACCAGGGAGCATCCCAGCAGAGCGATCTCGTGCGCTGTCCTCACGGTGTCCTGGCCTCTGATTTTTTGATGGAAGAAAACTTTCTCGTTGACCTTGTACCCAATGATCGTCTTGTCGTCGCCGAAGCGGGCCACGTCGCAGCCGATGTGTACCGTCGGCTGTTCCGTCGGTTCCTGCCAGTCGGTCGCCATGCTCTTTTCGATCATACTCAGCGGGATGAAGACATCCTTCTCCTGCTTCGGAAAATCACCGGCAACACGGACTCGGAACACATCGGAGTCCTCACCATACATGGTGCGGATGCGCTCGATGTACTCTTTCGACACACGGGGGCTATCCCGGTCGTCAACATGGATTGTGTGGTACTGGGTTCGGTTCTTGTGGTGGCTGTCATAGAAAAAGCCGGTCAGCTGCGTGGGGTTTCCGCACATCAACAGCCGCGCTCCCTCGGTAGACAGAGCACCCAGAACAGGCTCGAAGACTTCATCATCGACACCGCTCGCCTCGTCGATGATGAACAGCATACTTTCAGAATGGAAGCCCTGCAAGGCGTCTGGGGTGTTCGCGGTACGGGCCACAGCAAACCATTCTTCCTTCGCTCCGTTCATGTAGACACGCTCTTGCGTCCAGGTGATCTCCCGTTGCAAGGCGGGGTTGCTGCGGAGCCACTTCGATATTTCTGCCCAGAGGATGTCGTACAGCTGATGCTGCGTGGGAGCGGTACAGGGGATTTTGGGATATGGCCGCGTGCAGATGAACCAGATCACGGCCCACGCCTCCACCGCACTCTTCCCGATACCATGCCCGGAACGAACGGAAGTCATGGGATATTTGGCGAGGCTGTTCAAGATCGCCTTCTGGTTGACATCAGGTTTTGCTCCGATGATGTCCTCCACGAAGTCCACCGGATTGTCGATGTAGTATAAGATTGCGTCACTCGTCAGACCCTTCACCGTTACGCCTCCTCTCCCATGCCTCTGCAATGACATCCACCAGAGTGCTCTCTTTGTTCTCCACCTCGATCTTGTGCTCAGTCTCTCTCACGATCTCGGCGCGGCTCTCGCGCTCCAGCTTCGTGGCCTCTCTGAGCATCGAAACAAGCACTTTGGTGTTGATGCTCTCGGCAGGCGTCTTGGCAAGGGCCTCCAGAGCCTTCTCCTGCATTTTCAGAGCTATCCCTATATGGCGGTCATTCATCTTTCTGGCCTTTTTGACGGCCTCTGCGTGGGCTTTCCGTTGAAGGTCGGCGTCGTACTCAGCAGCACGCGCTACCCAACCGTAGGTGCTGCTCCACCTATCCATCAGCGTTTTACTCTTGCCCAACTGCTGAGCAACGGCCCGGAGGCTGCGGTCTGCCCCCAATCCGGCGTAGATCGTGAACGCCTCAAATGCCTTTGCGCTCTCGCCTTCCTGACGCTCCCACGGCTTTACGTCGCTACGCTTCGGCATTTTGTTCTCCCTCCTTTTGCGGGCGGGGCCGTTACTTAACGGCTATCCATCCGCAGAAGTTCAGGCAACGCCAAAACATATCCACCTTATCGAAGCCAGCAGTCCGCAGCATATCGACGTTCCACTCAGGTTTCAGCGGCGACAGCACATTCTCCAGGCTGCGCCGCTTGTCCATGATCTGCTCTTCCGAGTAGCCGTTCCTGCGCTTCATGTCGTAGTACAGCTTGACCATGAGATCGTCCATGTTTTCGCTCACGATCTTTTCCACAAAAATGAAGGCCCCGCCGAGAGCGAGGCTTTCGTAGATGGCCGAGATCATGGTCTGCCGGTATGCCGTCGGCATAAACTGGAGGGATAGCACAGAGAGTACCAGGCTCGCCGTGTCCTTCAATGGTAAATTTTCCCAGAGGTTCCCTGCCCGGACTTCGACGCCAGGGTACTTGCTGAACCGCTCTTTGCTCGCCGCGGCCATCGCCGGGGAGTTGTCGATCAGCAGGAAGTCGTTGGTGTCCTTGAACCTCTCCACGAACGGTTCAACGGCCATGCCGGTGCTGCATCCTGCATCCACGATCAGGGTGTCCGGCTGCACGAAGCGCGTGCCCAGCTCATAGGAGATGGCCCGCATGGACTGGTAGTCCGGGATGCTGCGCTCCAGCATATTTTTGAAGCAGCGGGCCACTTCGTCGTTGAACTCCCACTTTTCGCCGGGTTTCACATTATCTTTCACGGTGCTACCTCCTTATTCTCCGCGGGCGGCGGGAGTTTGATTCCCAGGCGGTGCTCGAACGCTTCACGCGCTCTTGCGGACAGGCCCATCCTGGTGCCGTCCGGGTACGGCAGCTCGAACTCGAAGTCCAGCGCAGCAGCCAGGGCCGCCGGGTCAACCTTCGGGTTCTCCGCCTCCAGATACCAGAATTTGCTTATGAGCTCCAGGCGGGTGATCTTTCCAAAGCAGGGGGTGAAGATTTCCCGCATTTCCGCTTCGGTGTGGCCCTTCTGCACCTTCGGATGCTCGCCCAGGTCGCCCAGAATGGTGTTGGGCTCATAGTCCAGATCAAATGTCAGGGTCTTCTCAGCCGTGAGGAACTTCTTCTTTGTGTTCACGAACTGCGGGGCCTTATCGCTCTGGCACCAGCAGACTACCATACCGTCCCGGTAGCACAGGGCCGCCGCGATCACCGCGATCTGCTTCCGATCGGTCATGAAGGGCACGCTGTTGAACACGCTGGAGATAAACACGCTGCTGTACGGCGTGCCTGCCTCCACTTCATCCAGGAACCGGCGTGCGATCTCCAGACTCTTTTCCTTATGGATTTTGTCGCCCATCGTCACGAAATAGGGCTCGAAGGCAGACACATTGATGCCGGCCTTTCTGAGCGTCCGGGTGTTGCTGAGCTTTCCCGCGCCGAAGTCAACGACGCTGGAGCCATAATGCCGCTTCCAGGTTTCCAGGGCCGCGCCGTCCAGGATGCAGAAGTCCCGCCCGTTGTTCTTCGGGAAAACGCCCTTGAAAAATCCATCGCCCAGGGCTGCATTGCCCGCGGCGTCGGTTTCTCTTGTGTTCCGCTCCCGCATGAAGCTGTTGAAGCGGAGATCATCTGCATAGTTGGACTCCATGTCAAAATCCATAGACAGCAGATTCAGCATTGCCGACGCGAATGCTTCCTGTTCCTTCTTGATCTGGACGCAGGGAACAACCTTCCGGCTTGCCTCTGCTGCTGTCTGGAGGCGACCGATGCCGTTTATGACGTTGCCCTCCTCACCGATCACGATCGGCATGAAGGCTCTGATCTTCCGCTCCAGGGATTTTGCGAGCTGCTTTGTGTGGGCGTCGAAATTGCGGTGGTTCGCCTTTGCGAGCTTCACGGTGTCCATTCGGCGCAGCGCATAAACGCAAGGGTAGGATTCCGGGCTGCCCGGTTCGATGTCGGGCAGGGCCTCCGTCATGGCCTGGATGTCCATTTCGTACAGACGCTTCTTGACGATCGCGCAAGTGTCCTGCTTCTGGAGGTCGTTCGTGGCCCGGTTGAACAGGACGTTGACTGCCTTCCGCTCGCCGAGCTCTTTTTCGCTGACGTACTCCACAGGGATTTTAGGGAAGCCCATGCGACGGGCGACGAGCTGCCGCTGGTGGCCGCTCAGGATTTCGCCGTGCTCGTCTGCATAGATGGGCAGCAGGAAGCCGAGCTTGCGCAGGGACAGCTCCGCCAGGGCCAGACGCTTTTCGTCATTCCGGCGGGGGTTATACTCTGACGCCTTCACAGCATCGATAGGAACCAGCTTAATCATTGTGCAGCAGCCTCCGTTTCAGCTCCTCCGCGATCTCTGCGCGGTCGAAAATACCTTTATCCCGGATGCCGTCCAGGGTGCGGTTATAGCGGACGGCCTCGACCTTGAAATGGAGGTGTCCAACTCTCACCAGGGTGGAGCCCAGGGCGGGCACGTCGTCCGCGTCCGCATCCGGCTCCTCGTCCGGCTCTTCTTCGGTGTCTTCTTCCTCCAGGTCTTCCAGGTCGTCGGGTTCTCCCTGTTCTCCGACGTCCGGCTCCTGAACATCTTCAAGCTGCCGGTACAGGCGTACCTCGTCAGCATCAAAGCCGGTTTCGTAGTCCAGCACATCGTCGTCCCGCAGCAGATCGCCCAGGGCGTCATTATCCCAGCGGCCCTCGATTCGGTTCAGGGACAGGCACAGCTTCTTTTCCTTCTCCTCGTCGGGCTGGTCGATGATGGAGCAGAGCACTTCTTCCACGCCCATGTCCCGCAGCACGGTGATTCTTTGGTTGCCGCCGATGCAGCGCATATTGTGGATGTTCACCACAGGCGGCTCAACCATGCCGTGCTGCTCCAGGCTCCGGCGCAGGGCTTCGTACTCGTCGCTGCCCTTCACGATGTCCTCGCGGGGGTTGTACGGGGGAGGCACAATGTCCTTCAACTTCAAAGCCCGGAACTCGGTCTTAAATTTCATCGAACATCCTCCTTCTCAGCTCCTCGCACACAAGCTCCTGCGTAAAGCCGACCTTCTCGCGGACGTCCGCCATCAGGTCTTCAAACTCCACCTCGGTGAGCTTGAAGGAAAATTCACCGACCAGGCACTTGATGCCGTCTGTGGCGTCTTCCTTCTTGTCCTTCAGCTCCGGCTCGTCACCGTCCAGCTCGTCGCCGATCTCACCCAGGAGCTCGTCGATGTCCTTCTGCGTAAAGCCGGTAGATGCAAGGTTCTCCTGCTCCTCGATCAAGTCCTGGAGGAGTTCTGCCAGCTTGCCGTAGTCCCAATCGCCGTCCAGCTTGTTCAGGGCGATGCACAGGGCCTTCGCCTGGGCCTCGTCCATGTCCACGACCACCGCATTGGTTTCGGTTTCGCCTTCCGCCAGCAGGACGCTGAGTCGCTGGTGTCCACCGATCAGGCAGTTGTCCCGGAGGTTCACGATCAGAGGCAGAACCAGGCCGTGCTCTTCGATGCTCGCGTCCAGGGCCTTGTACTCCTGATCTTTCGCCGTCAGCTCGACCCTGGGATTGTACGGGGCCGGTTTGATCTCCGACAGCTTAACAATTTTCGTTTCCACGCCTTTACTCCTTTTCTGTAAATTTTGCATGAAAAAAGCGGGGTGCTTTCGCACTCCGCTTTTCGTTGCCTATTCAGAACATTTTCAGTTGGAAGCATTCGGGCTCCTGAGCCATCACCGGCTGCGGGGTCAGACGCTTCTTCATGAACATATCGTAGGGAGCAGCCTCGATGCCGTAGCGTTTGTACATCGTCCGCGTCTTAGGGTTGCTCTCCACGGCGTAGTAGTGGGCTCCCTTCGGGCCGTCCTGTTCGCCATGCTTGGGGAAAATCCAGTTTTTGAGGGCACGTTCCTTGAACACCGGCGGCTCACCGTTGATGTCATTGAAGTACCATTCATCCGGCTGCCAGCCGGTCTTCTTCTTGATGTTCTCCATCGTCTGCCGCATCTGGTAGTCCGGGCGGGCTGTCACGATGATAACGTAATCATCGCGGATAGCCTCGATCAGATCAGTGCGGTACTCCTCCGCGGCCATACGGCGGGTGAAGGGGCGAAGCAGCCGGGTGTCTGCCTGGTTGCCAACGAGGGTGTAGTTCAGGTCGAGTAAGCAAATATTTTTCATGGTTAGTTATCTCCTTTACATTGCTTCTGTAATAATTATACCACTTTTTGCACGTTCTGTCATAGGTTTTTGAAAAGATGGCGCATATTTTTTCAGCAATGAAGGGAGCCAACCGCCTGTCTACACTCTTTCATTGTGGAAGAGTATACCACAGATAAATTGCACCTGTCCATTGCACAATTTTTGCACCGGCAAATTGCACGCCCTTATCTGAGGGCGTCCGCGCCGTAGAGCCACACTGCAAGCCGCTGTACAAGCCGTTTTCGGTTCCTCCAGACGGTCGAGGTGTCGCACGGAATGAGCTTTGCAACGTCCTCGTCTGGAAGGTTGTCGATGTACCGCCCAACGACGGTCTGATAATAGGCGTCGTCCTGAATGACCTCCAGGGCCCGCTCCATCGTATTGATCTCGTGCTCGTCCGCGGCGATCGTAGCCTGCATATCAGTCAGCACCGCTTCCCAGATTTCCTCTGGGGTCAGCCGCACGCCGGTCTTGATAAAACGGGTAATACTCTTGCTGCGCTCCTTCGGCCCGTACTTCAAGAACTCCTCCAGCTTGTCCTTGTCCTCGGCCTGCTTCTGGAGTAGGGTCGGTAGGGCGTAAAGACGGCGTTCGGTCGCCTTGAACGCATCCTTCGCGGTGTGCCCTGCTGATACGCGACCGGCCTGCACAGCCTCTACGATGATCGCCCGAATATCCTCTGCTTTGTTCATTGGCTTCCGCCTCCTGATTTCTTCCGCCCCACCGGGGCTTTTACTTTTTGCCGGTCAAAATGCCTGCGATCTTCTCGCGGATGGTCTTCGGCTTGGCCTGCACCTTCGGCTCTACGGTGGCTTCCTGCTTGCTGCGGCAGGCACAGCCGGTCGTCTGCTGCTTCTCCAGCACAGCAAGGCGGCGTTCCAACTGCCGGATGCGTTTATTCGCCCTCTTGCTCATTGTGTACCTCCTCCAGTTCTCTCACATAGCCCCAGCTCTGAGGCGGGCGGGTGATCTTCACGGGTTCCATGCCAAACCTGGTATTCCGTAAGCCGGTGAACTCCTGGAGCTTCCGAGGCCTGTCGTAAATTCTGAGATCGGAAATGTGCCAGCCGTACAAGTCTTTCAAATCTGCATAACTCAGTCCGGTCTTCCATCCGGCATAGTCTTTGACTTGCGGTACTGTGAGACAGCTTCCAGCAATTGCAGATTCGATATCTTCTTTGATGACACAGTATTCAGGGCCGATGCGTCGGATGTCATCGCAAATGAACTCTCCAATGACACGCCCCTTTTTTTCTGGCCAGCCGCCACGGTTCCACGCGGCCACATTCCGGTTGAGGACATCCATAAACAGGCTGTCGCTCCCGGCCAAAGTGCAGTATATGTAGCACTTGAAGGGAGGTTCCAGCTTCGGCCTGGTCTTGCGAATTTCTACGGTCTTTTCGCCGCTGAGAATCTTCTCACACCACTCAGGCCGGATGCTCAGCAAAACGGCTTTACTCACTTTGCACCTCCCCGCCGTCCAGTGCGCCTTTGAGCTGTTCGAGCTTTTCGAGCACGATCTGCTGTACCTCTTCCGGCTTGCCGACGATCTCAACGAGCTGCGCCAGCATGATGTAAACGTCCGCGATTTCTTCCCTGACGCTCTCGTGGGCGGCCTTGATCTTCGCACCGTTGCGGTAGTTGAAGGTTGTGGCCCGCTGGAGATTGCAGATTGCCTTCGTGAGCTCTGACATTTCCTTGATCGCCATCTGGAGCTGAGGGGCGGTGCCGTACCGGTTAATCGCCCGCCGGATGGTATTCAGGCCATAATCAGGAATGGCCGGGACGCCTGCATCCTCGTACCATTTGAGCTTTTCCCGCAGGGTCGCATAGGCCCACAAGATCGTGTAGTGCTCCGCGATCAGGCCATCGATGCTCTGCTTCGGGTCGTCGAAGAGGTGCTCTGTCAGGGTTTCGGAGAGCTCCATATCGTTGCAGTCCAGGTCGATGCTGCTGCCGTGGCCCTTGACGAGCTTCCGCACATACTCGGTCAGTGCCATTTCAGGCTGCCGCAGCCACACCCAGCCGTCCTCGCTGACGTCGGTGAAGTTGAGGGCCGTCTGAAAATTGTCCACCGGGTTGTCGGTCGTCAGCCTCGGAACGCTCTTGATCTTCTGTTTATCCATCCTGCTCCTCCTTCTTTTCGAGCCGCAGGCAGCGGCCATCACGATACGCCATGCACCGCTCACCGCAGCAGCCGCCAAACCGATCTTTGAAGGTTTCCTCTGCGCGGTTTTCCGTGATGCGGGTACGCTGCCTTGTCAGAACCCGCCGGAACGGGCAAAATCTTGTTTCTTTGCTCATGAGTATTCCTCTCTTTCTGCGCTCTGGGCCTCCAGGCCCTCCAAAAACAACGGCACGCCTGGAGCACCGATCTTCACCCGGTATTGCTCCACATCGGCCGGCATAATGTACTTCCTGCCGAAATTGCCCTTCATGTCCCGCCATACCACCCAGGGAATGCGGTAAAAGGCGACGCTCCCGAACGAGCACAGGACGAAGGCCACGCCTCCATACTGCTGCGCACGCTCCAGGCGTTCGGCCTGATCTTTCGTCACGCGATCCTGCATCATCTTCCCGGAGTCCGTGTACTTTGCCTCGAAGTTCACGGCCCTACCGCCCCACAGGAAGCCCTTGTAGTCAGCCTGTCCCTTGCCGGTATAGTGGGCAATGAACTTCCCGCCGCCCAGGTCTTTGGTGGGCTGCATCGGCTCAGGCGTCTTCTCGATGTCTGCAATCTGCCGCTCGCGGTAGAGATCGCAGGCTGCGCTTATCATCTGTTCAAAAAAGGCCCCCTGGCACCGGCTCACCTTGCCGCGGTAGCTCCGGCGCAGGGCCTCTTGTTCACGATTCGTCATTCAGGTGTGATCTCCCTTCCTCTTCGGTGGCAAACACGCTCTTGCCCCATTCATCCAGCAGGCGCAGGGTGAACGGCGTTTTCTCAACGATGCGGCGCGGCGTGACGACCTCTCCGAACAGAAAAATCTCTGCCTGCCGGACTCCGTAATGGCACGCGGGGTTCTCGCGGACTCTCCAGACCGCGGCTCCCAGCGGCACAGGAAGGTGGAGCAGCAGTCCGTGCTCCTCCTCTTCCCTGTACCGCCTCAGCTCTTCCCGATCTGCATCAACCATCCGACACCTCCGCGCTCTTGATGAACCCGCGATCGACCGCGATGCTGCGAATCTTGCGGATGGTGGCGTCACTGACGCGCAGGCCGCTCGTGGTGCGGATGCTCAGGGTGTCCAGGAACTCGTTCACGATCTCCTCTTTGGACGGCGCAGGGGCCGTGCTGCGGGCCTCCCGCTCCCTTTCGAGCAGGCCGTCCAGATACTCACAGATCTGGGCGTCGGTCATTTTGCGGAACTGTACGGCGCGGGCGTGCTGGGCACGCTCCAGGTCGGTCATTCGGCAGTTTTTCTTTTTCATTCTGGTTGTCCCTCCTGTTTGGTGGGGAGCTTCCAGGGCTCAATCATGGCCTATGGCCTCTCCCCATCCATCTTTCTTGTTCAAAAGCGTTCTTGCCAACATAGCAAGAGGCATTTTGTTCTTTCTCGCGGGCCTTCTCAGCGAGGTAGAATTTTCTCCACGCTGCATACTTCTCGCAAGAATCGTGACAGATCGGGTGCCGGTCGGCACAGTCTTTGCACGGGTTAGTCATTGTTCAGCATGACCTCCAAGAAAAATTTCAAGTTTTCGTAGTTGTCGCTGAGCGCCTTCTCGATCAGGCCAGAATCGCAGCAGGCGACGATGAACGTGTCCGAAAACGTCGTCTGCACACGGAACGGATTGCGCGACAGCTCCAGGGTACAGATTTTTTTGCCGCTGCTGACGGTGTAGGTCAGCCCGTACCCATCTGCATTTGCCCTGGCAGCCAGCTTCGCTACGGCTTCTTTGATGCTCATTCGTCCGCCTCCTTGAACGTGAACCAGCTCCAGTCTATGATCTTCCCACAGATCGGGCAGACCTCCGGCATATCGCCGGTTTCGTGATCGCACTCCAGCTCCGCGCCGCAGCTGCACAGCACGCGCCCGTCGCTGGTCATAGTGGCCCGCGCCCTGTCCGAGCCCGCGATCTTCACCGTGACGCCGAGCTCGGCTTCCAGCTCCTCGTAGAGCTTTACCAGATGCGAGCCATCGCCGCCAGGGATAGCCCTGCCGTGTTCGTCTAGGAAGATTTTGTCCGATGGAACGGAGCGGCTCGCGTGCTTCTTGCCCGCCGTCAAGCTCAGGGTTATAGTCCCGTCCTCGACGTCGTAATTCCACATCCAGCTAGCAACGCCGGTGGCGCAGGCCCGACTTCTGAGCTCATTTTCAGCCTCATTCACCGTCATTCTCGTTCACCTCCTTTATCACCCATACCTTGTGTTTTCCGTAGCCAGACCAGGCCAGCGCGTCCTCGTGCGTGCCGGACACGGCCACGTCCAGGTGCTTGCCCTGGATGCCAGAGCCCTTATCCTGCACCACGCGGACTCCGACGTCCTCGATGTAGAGCACCGTCCCGAACTGGAAGATCGACTGATCGGCGGCGACGGTCTGATCTGGAGTAAAGGGAGCACCACTCGCCGTGATGCCTTTCCCTTCCCCGCAGATGTGCGGGTACTTCTCGCCGCAATACGCGGTACACTCGAACTCTCCAGCGTCTACGAGCTCCAGGCCATCCGGCAGCGCGATCTCTGCTTCATCGGCGGCTTTCTGCAAGTCCTCGATCGTCTGTTCGTCCTGCATGGCCCGCGTCTGCCAGTTCTCCAGGCGGCACCTGTTGATGATCTGCTGGCCTTCCAGGTCGTCAATGCGGGCATCCTTCAAGCTGAGCTGTGCGCAGTTGACGGCCTCCAGGACGATCAGCGGGCCCAGGATAGCCTTCATTCTCCATCCCATTCAGCCACCGCCTTTTTGTCTGCCAGGTCGATACCCTCCGGGCGCTCCCTGAGCAACTGATCTCCCCAAACGCCTTTGAGGTTGTCCTTCATGAACACCGGCACGCCCGCGGTCTTCGCATCGGTCACGATCGACTCTACCCACTCCCGCTTCGGCTGGTGAGCCTTGCTGCCGGGGCCCGTCATAGCACCGATGATGCACCAGCCCACCTTCTTGACGGCCTGAGCACCGACGCCCTCGAAGGGCTGGAGCAGCGGCTCCATGCTGACGAAGGTGTTGTGGTAGTCGCTCCACCAGAAGGAATCCTCCGGGCCGGTGATCGTCGAGCCATACCAGAAGTTCGGCTCCTCCGGCAAAATGCCATTCCGGGCCAGTTCCATATACCGGCTCGGATTCTTTGTCAAGAACAGGTAGGCGTGCTGCGGGGCCTCTTTGCAAGCCTCCAGCACTTCGGAGATCCACTCGTCCGGCACCCAGTCGCCGAACAGATCGGCCATGCTGCACACGAACACCACGGACGGAATCAGCCGCTTCCGCGGGTAGTCCATCATGTAGCGGTGGAACGTAGGCAGGAAGCTCATCGGGTAGGGCGTGCTCCGAATGTACTTGCCGGACTCGTCCAGCAGCTTCACCGGTTTCTCGGACACGAAGCAGCCTGCCGCGCCCTCCGCCTCGCTCAACTGCTCGTCGGGCCACTCGCACGGGTGCGGTGCAAAGCGGTCGATGAATCGGCGAGCATAACAATAGCTGCATCCGTTCCGGCAGCCCGTCACCGGGTTCCAGGTGTGAGTACACCACTCGATCTTACTCTTGTGCAGATTCATGGTTAGTTTCCTTTCCTGCCGCTTCCGCGCCGTCTTCCGAGTCCCGGAAGATGTCAGCAGCGGACTGAACGGCAAACTTCTCTTTTGCGGGGGTCTGGGCGGCTTCCGCCTCGGCTGCCATGTCGAAGAGGCTGTACTGCTTCTCCATGAACTGCCGGTATTCCTCTTCCTCCCGCATCTTCTTCAAGCAGCAGGGCCCGTACCCATCCCGCAAGCCCTGTTCGCTTGTCAGGATGCCGCCGCACCTCTTGCAGCGGCGGGCCGGTACATTGAAAATGACGCCATCGCTCATTTCTTTTCCTCCGTGCCCTCCAGATCAGGGGCCTTACATAACCCGCATTTGGCAGGGTCGTTCTTGCAACTGTTGTAGCAGCCCCGCCGACGAAACCCGCAGTCGGAACAGCAGACGCTCTTCCGACGCCGATCGCAGTAAAAGATCGTGCAGACGCGGGGCTTATTCTCACTCGGCATTTGGGCCTCCGTTCTCCGGCACAGTCTTCCTCAGCGTGAGTGTGACCTCGCTGCCGTCGCCGGTCAGCCACTTGTACTCCATGCTGTCCACACCGTCGGTTTCCCGGATTGCCAGGAAATAGTCGCGGACAGCCTCGACCGCCTCAGTTGTAACGCGATCTCTGTCTTTCCATTCGCCTTTGCTGTTGGTGATGCCGGCATAAATGCCGCCAATCCCAGCACTCACATGAAACCCAGGCATTTTGACGTCCTCCTCCGCCCAGCTCGACGCCTCCAGGCAGTCGATCACAAACCAGACCAGCAAACCGCAGATCATAGCAGCGGCCACCGGCACAACGATTTTGAAAAAGATGAACTCGATCATGCTCCTGCCTCCTCGTACTCGCCGGAGAGAACCAGGGCCATAGCCTCGCAGATGATCGTCACCTTGACGCGCTCCAGATTGTCCCAGGACAGGTCTTTCGGCTTGTCCTTCCGCTGTCCCGCGGTCTTCTGCATCATCATCTGGCGGAGCTCCATGCAGGCTTCCTTCAATGCCGGATAGTCGGCCTTGAGCCCGCCCATCTGCATGAAGGCCCACATGGTGTCCAGCATGTCGTTTTCCCAGGGACTAGGTTTTACCATTGCTCCCAGCCTCCTGCTTCTTGTCGTACTCCCGGAGAACTTCGAGATCGTAACCGCTCTCCACGAACCGCAGGCAGAGATCGTGCCGGATGCCGTTGCCCAGGTAGGTGTAGATCAGCTCCATGTCAGCCTTCGTGAACTTCGTTTCCAGCAGCTTGTTGATGCCGTCCAGGTGTTCGTCCCGGAGCTTGCCGGAGCATCCCTTGAACGCGTTCCGGGAGCAGTCCTCCAGAACAGCCGCCTTGAAGTCCTGCTCGTCGCGTACCTGATTCAGCATAATGTACGTGTTGGCCTTCGGGATCAGAATTAGCTCGTTGTACATATTGACGAATGCTGCCGGGAAAGCTGCCCGGATTTTCCGGGCCCAGGGAGCGGCGAGCGCGTCGAACCTGTCGTCCAGCACATCCTCTTTGGCCTCCGAACTGCCGATCGTCGGGGCCTGCAAGACCATTGCCATGATCTTGGAAACGATGATACCGGGCGGCTGTTTGAGCATCGAGCTCACCTCGGCCGCAATTTGCTCGTAGAGGGCCACAGCGTCGATTGCTCTTGCCTTAGCCATCGTCCTGCGCCTCCTTTCCAACCTTCCAGCCGACAAGGTCGCAGATGCAGACCTTGTCCATTTTGCACCAGTGGAGAACAAACCTCTCAGGAAGAGACGTCCTGTGAAGCACGCTTGTAATGCCGTCCCCTCCAAGATTCTCCGTTATGTCTTTGATAGCCCAGCTCACAGACCGTGCCACATCCACCTTTTCCTCGAAGACAGCTCCGCAGTTGCGGCACCTGAAAAGGCCGGCCATTTCTTCATCCATTCGGCTGTACCTCCTCGATTTCCCATTCTGGCGGTGGATTGCGCAAGGCGCAACCCTTGGATTTATTAAATGCACATCCACCGCAATTTTGGTCTTTGGACTCGCAGTAAGCTTTCAGCTTGGCCGCAATAGCAGCAGGGCTTGTAAAGATCGCGTCCCGGAGATCGTCGTCTGTTCCGATCTTACTCAAAACCTCGCACGCCCTGTCCTGCTCCTCCTGGCTCGCACAGACGATCACAACGCTGTGGTCGCTCTCGTATGCCTGCCACTTGCCGTCCTCATTGCAGATCAGCACAAGTTCTTTACTCATTCGTCGCGTCCTCCATGATGAACCCGCATACGGGGCAGTAGTTCCATACCCACTTGTCGAAGTCGCTCTCAGGAATCATGCCACCGCAGTTGCTACACCGAATGGCAGGCTCCTTGTGGCTGTCGTCCGGCCCGTCCATAATGATAAAGGCCAGGTTCTCCGGCTTTTCCCACTTCGCGTGCCCGCGCAGGCTTTCGGGGTCAATGGTGGGTGCATCCTGAATCATCTGCGCAATAGCGTCGGCCATTCCGCTGTGCCTTCCGAGTGCGCTCCCATTCGTCAGCCCCATGCGGGACACGTCCTCGTACAGTGCGTTTGCGTCGATCGGTCGCTTATCCGTCATAGGGCACATCCTCCATCCTGAATCCACACATCGGGCAAAACGGCGTTTTGAGGCCGCACGGGTTTACCTCGCCACATTCCGGGTTCGCACAGCGCGTTGCAGGCACAGACCACGAGCCGCTTTCCCCGGCACAGACCTCATAGGAGCCGGGAATTTCCTCCCAGTGTGCCACAGGCCGCAGCGTTTTCGTGTCGATGGTGGGCAGATTGCCCAGATCGGACAGCTCGTCGCTGATGCTCTCGCAATACAGGATGTCCGCAGTCTTCCCCTTGGCCTCTTCTTCGGCCAGGTCTTTTTTCAGATCGGCCTCCAGCTCGCCGACGTCGGCCAGCCGGATTATTTTATTTTCCTCAGCCATCTTCATCCACCTTTCTGCTCCCAATAAAGTCCGAAACGCCATAGCTACCATCTGCGCAGCAGTGCATTTCATACATGGTGAGCGTGTCGTTCTCTTTCCACATCGGAGACATCCCACTTGCTCGCAAAACCTCATTCAGCGTGGATTGCTCCGCGACCTTTTCACTGACCGTGCCGTAGTTGACGAAGACCTGCCCGCACAGACGGCACTTGTAAAGCATCTGGTAGGATTTAGCCATCCTTTTCGCCTCCGATCATCTCTGCGCCTCCGTTCTCACGGGCTCGAACTCGTCGAACTCCGGGTAATACCGGGCCGCCCGTTGGACGGCCATGTGTTCTGCCTCAGCTCCATTCGGAGCCTCGATGCCGCTCCAGCAATGGATGTCGGTGCCGCCTTCATTCCGGCACTCGACGATCACTCTGTACTTAGGCATGGCCTCGCCTCCTTTCCTCGAAGTGTGTCTGCATCAGCTCAGAGGCTCGCGCCGGGTCTTCCAACACGCTGTCTCGGCAGGCCCTCGCGGTCGCCCGCAATGCGAAGAGCTTGCAGTCGGTGGAGCATCCGGGTACACCGTGCGTCATTTTGTCGCAGAGTGCCCGCCGCTGCTCCAGCAGCTCAGTGAGCTTCTTGTTACGCTTTTTCATGATCTCCACCCCAATGTCCATTCTTGCGATCTTCCCGCCGGTATTCGCTCTCTTCGATCTCGTTCAGGGTCTTGTACCCGTTCCGGCTCCAGACCTGGTAAATGCCGTTGACATAGCCCCAGTTGAGCTTGCCTTGCTCGCGAGCTATGTCGAAGGCATGAGCCAAAATCTGCTTTTTCTCCTGTGGGAAGCTCATAGTCCAGCCGCCATCCTCGTTCCTTTCCTGCTCTCGTATACGGTGGAACACTTGACGGACGTCGTTCTGGTTCGGCTGCTGCCGTGGGAAGAACTCTTCCCAGAGCGCGAGCGTGATCTGCTGGAGCTCTTGTCCCAGGGCCTCGGTATAGCCGAAGTAGGTCGTGATGTCGTCCTTGACATCCCAGAGGAACGAGTCGGGGGCCTCCTGGCTCTCTTCCTCCGGCTGCTCGGCGGCCCCCTCCAGGGCCGCAACCGACAACATTTTGTAGACGCTTGGCTTTCCTTTGGCTCCGGCGATGAACTCCAGCAGTCCGTCGTCCACCAGCTCTTGACGGGCAGCGGCAGCGGTATGTCTGGAGCCGACGTTCATCATCTGCATTATGCGAGCGTTGTCCAGTTGGAATGTTTCAGGCCAGTGCAGGCGGTTCGCCGTGTCCATGAGCTTGTACCATAGGAGCTGCGCATTGTTGGAGAGCGGGTTCCGGCGCATTCGTTCTGCGAACGCGTTCAATTCCGGCATATAATTCACGGCGAGCCCGCCCTCCTTTCGTCAAGCGCGTTTCTGCCGTTCATTCCATCGTAACCGTACTTCCGTTTTCTCCGCCAGTGACGATGATGTTCTGCGAGAACCGTGCCTTCATGGTCGGGTCGTGCGAGATCGCCAAAATGCGCATACCGGGGTTTCGGGCCGCCATGTTGGACAGGGCGTCCGCGTAGGCGTCCGTGCCATCTGCATCCAGGAACGGCGGCTCGTCGATGAACAGCATACCCAGCTGAACACCGGCGCGGCGGGCCTTCACGTCCGCAAGGCCCAGTGTGACGGCCAGGGCGATCTTGACCTTCTCGCCTCCGCTGTGGCTCTGGTACGGGCGGGTGCCGCCGCTGATCGTGTTTATCCAGACCTCCAGGCTGTTCACGATCTGCTTTGTGGACTTCTGCTCGCGCTCGGTACGGAAGTCCACTGCCATCCTGCCGCCGGTCATGGATGCCAGGATGTCGTTACTCTGCCGCATGATCTCCGGCACGACGCCGCGAATAATCATGTACTGGATGCCGTCGATGCCGAACGCCTGAACCAGCGTGGTGTAGTCGTTCAGCTTCTCCGCGATCTCGGTCAGCTCAGAACGCAGCTGCTCGATTTGCTCGGTCGCCTCGTCGATCATCTGGAGCTTTGCCTTGATCTCGCCGCGGCGGAGGATGCAGCACGACACAATGTCGTTGGCGGGTGCAAGCCTCCTCTGGATGCTCTGCCACGCGCCGTAGGGCACTGGCTTGATGCGCTCCCGGATGGAATGCGCCTCCAGGCTGGCCGCTGCGCCCTGGCTGTTCAGTTCCTCGATCTCACGGTCGAGACGGTCGATCTGAGGTTTCAGGGCCTCCATTTTGGCGGCAGCAGCTTCACAAGCGGCCAGACTGTCGGCCATCCGCTCGTTGTCCTCGATCTGCTTCTGTGCCGCGTTGTACCGCTCGACCACATTCTGCATGGACTTTATCTGGCCGTTGAGCTCGGCTGCCTTCTGGAGCGCAGCGGCCTCCCGGAACCGGCCCTCCAGGCAGAGGTGGCTCATCTTGACCATGACCTCGGGGATGATGTTGCTGGCCACCGAGATGACCCCCTTGGCACCCAGGGACATCATAGGGACCACCTGGTCGTCGTTGCCGGAGTAGATGTTCAGTTCATCGCCGCACAGCTGCGCGATCTTTGCCACCTGCGAAATGTTGCCGGACGCTTCCTTGATGCCATTGATGAGCGGGTGCTTGCTCAGCTCCAGAGCCGTCTCCGGGGCAATGTTCAGGCCGGTACGGGAGGGCACGTTGTAGAG
>ERZ780190.176-NODE-176-length-70919-cov-27.470874_pt1 | contig 70919 bp, 48 predicted proteins | sample MGYA00510980_ERZ780190 | MGnify/ENA primary metagenome ERZ780190 (study PRJEB29588, sample SAMEA1972188) | human gut metagenome | biome: human gut; feature: human-associated habitat; material: faeces | place: Denmark | collected 2008/2010 ... | reverse complement strand
AAGTTTTGAGAACTAATACATTTTTGGCAAAAAAAATAGGAATTTATATAAAAAAATAGTTCTCTCATTTATTTATATTCTTCTTTATTTCGTTTCAACAGCTCTGTAATATGTTGATATAATGTGTGTTAATACCTTTTGTAGATCTCTTATCAAGAGATCTACAAAAATGTCGTTTTTAAGACCTTTTTATATATGGAATATATCTGGTCTTTGAAGCGGTATAATTAAATGAAAACAACATAAAGCAGATGGAATATCTATTTCTGAGACGTAAACGCACGACCGCTACTTCCGAGCGACAGAAGACTTTGCTTTTCAAGGCTGCCGAGCGGCAATGGAAAGAGGAGTTTGCCGGAAAGGAAACAGACATTCGCAAGGTGGATTGTAATATATATAAAGGTATATTGTACCAGCTTGAGATACGTCAGGTATTTCTTGACACCTCGCTTTCTCTGAAGAAACTGAGTGCACTGCTTGAAACAAACCAGACCTATCTGAGCAATGTGGTGAACAAATACTTCGGTTGTAATTTGAAGGAACTTGTGAACACGTATCGTGTGGAATATGCCAAAGAACTTCTCTGTTCCCGACGTTGTGCGCTGACTGAGCTGCCTTGCAGTTGTGGCTTTGCTTCGAAAAGTGCTTTCTACTCTGCTTTCAGCCGTATTGTCGGGGTATCACCTTTGTCATATCAGACTCAAGAAAGAAGGAGGCATCATTTGCAGGCAGTAAACTAGCTAAGCTATTAATAATGAAATTAATATGTATAACCAATTTTAGTTTTTTAAATTTATAAATTTAAAGTTTTTCTATTATGAACAAAAAGTTTTTAAGTGCAATCCTGTTCGGAGCCTTAATGGTGACCTCGACAGGAACATTTGTGTCTTGTAAGGACTATGATGATGACATTGACCGCATCGACAAGGAATTGAGCGAAGTCAAGGAAACCATTGCAAGTCTTGACTCGGCAATTAAGGCAGGTAAATTCGTTCAGTCATGTAATGAGGTTACCGGTGGATATGAACTGGTTTTCACTGACGGTTCCAAAATTACTATCAAGAACGGTACGAATGGAACAGATGGAGCAGCCGGTACTACTGTTATCCCTGAATTCCGTGTGGAAGGCAATTACTGGCAGGTCAGCACAGACAAAGGTGCTACTTGGGTGGATGTGAAAGATACCGAAGGTAACAAAGTTCCGGCCAGAGGTCAGGATGGTGAAGCTGCCGGTTCAAACGTGTCTTGGGTGACAGTGGACGGTGTGGAATACATCAAGATCGGTGACAAAGTTACTGATTTGAAGCAGAACAATGAATTTCCTAACATTGCTGTAGATGCTGAAAGCAAGACTGTAATCGTGACTATCGACGGTCAGAACTATACTTTGCTGCAGGAAGGTTCTGCATTCAAAGGGTTGCAGACTGTAGTTTACAGAAAACAGGCTGTTGATGATCTCAAGGATATTTGTAAAGCTTATGATATCTATTGGCTGGAAAATGAAGGAACTTTTGACTCAGATAAGGATGTTTTGTTTGCATCTGTTCCTGCTTATGCTTCATTCAAAGTATATCCGGGTGATTTCTCATTGAATAATGCGAAATTCTCCTTTGTTGATACGTATCAGGTTCGTAGTGTCGCTCCTGCTTTGACCTATATGGAAGGTTCTGCAAAATTAGAAAACGGTATTTTGAGCCTTGCTATTTTGCCGAATGAAGGTATTGAAACCTATAGTAATTATGCGACCTCATTGGATGTAACTATGTATGGTCAATATACATCAGCTTCCGATTATTTCACGGTAAGAAGAACAAAGGCATCTGTAAAGAGCATTGTTAATGCTTTTACTTCAACTAATATGGATGAAAATGATTATCCGGCAATTATTACTGAGGATGGTGAATCTTATGATGGTAAATCTTATGGATGCTTTGACTATCAAGGTGTTTATAATGTAAATGATTCTATTGACGCTTACATTTCCGGAGCTGCAACAGTATGGTTGAAGTCAACCAATATTTCATATACCAGAGTGTTCAGACTGTTGGATCAGAATGAGGATTATACATTTAATGGACAACCTATTAAAACTCGTCAGGGTATCTTTGAATTTAAAGATAATGTTTTGTCTGTAAAATCGACTAACCAGGCATCTGCTATTGATGAATACGCTGCGATAGAAGTGACTACTACAGTTAAGCCACAGAAAGAAGGTGTTAAAGAATACGAGGTGAAGAATGTAGTCTTCATCAAGGCTGTTCGTCCTGCTGTTAATCCTGTATTTGGAACCGTTGCTTTGAAACCGTTGGATGCTAAGGAAAACTTTACATTTGCATACAATAGCTCACAGGCCCGGATCATTACTTTGGATGTCCGTAACTTTGAGGCTGCTATTGAAGGTCGTGATGTTATTGCTAATGATAATAATGAATATTGTACATTCATTACATTGAACAAGCCTGTATATGATGCTGGTGGCAGCAAGTTAGTGAGATATGAATCAATATCTGATGATTGTAATCAATATTATCAAAATAACAATTTGTCGACTACTATTCCTGCAAAGGTTACAGACTTGGCAAAAGCTCTTGAAACGGTTAAAAATGAGGCTGTCTTGTATTATAAGAACGGTGGAAACAATGCCGATAAGGACTCTTTGTTCTTGATTTTGACACCGGGTGCTAACTTTGCACAATTCAAGAATATGTCATTGCTAGCCGGAGCTTCTTCTTATGGACTCTTTGGTTGGGGAGCTACTGAGAAGATGACTAACGGAGTGAACACACCGTATGCAGTTTACAACAGCTTCGTAAACAAGCTGTTTAAGGTTTCTGTAGATAACTTCTCTGTAACCTATAACTTTGATTGTCCTATCAAGGATGAATATAAGAGTCGTACTATTATCGGTACATGGACAAAAACTGCCGGTGCTTATAGCAAATTCATCATGGAGTCTAATAACTTCGACAAGATGTACAATGTTGTTCCTGAAGATGCGACAGTTGAGTTTGAATTGGATTATAAGAAGCAGAATGCTTATGTTCAGGAAATGATGAAAGAAAATAACATTGAATGGACTAACACTAATCAGATTGCCTTTACTCCACGTGTAGATTTGGCTAAGGTTGGAACTTTGAAAGTTGATATCTATGATGCTACTGCCGGTTCTGCTAAGCGTGTATTGTTTGCGACTGAAGACTGGAAGGTGGAACAACCTATCTTGGCATTCACTGATGTTGTTGATTTGAAGTATAATAATCCGGCATTGGCTACAAACGATCAGATTAAGATTATTGATTTGATTAATGCATTGAATGTTAAGGCAACAGAAGCTTCTTATAAAAAATGGACAAACTTGACATTGAAAGATGCTGTTGGCAATACATTGGTAAAATACAATGCCACTACGATTGCTGCTGAAGAAACCATAGCTGAAACATTGTATAGAAAAGATGCTGCCGGTAATGCTGTTGCTGAAGCTACAGGATTGGAAATTTCTTTGGATGAGAATGAAAAAGACTTTACTTATGATGCAGCTACTGCAACTCTTACTTGGAAGGGAACTCCGGAAGGTACAGTATATACTCATGATGTAAACTTGAATATTACTTATACTCATAACTGGGGTGTTGTAACCAAGACATTCAAGGTAACTGTAACAAGAAAAGTACAGTAAACATTCGGGCTAAGATAGAAAGTATAGCTTAAATTTGATATGCTTTCTTCTTGATGACTTCAAGCGAGGAGGGGATATGAATCTGATTACAGAAGAATATCCTCTCCTTTTTTATTATAAAAATATATTCTTGATATAATGACGAAATTAGTTCGATGCGGTATAAACTTTTATGCGGATGTAGATAATAAAAAAGCGGTAAATGATAGGGATGCCTTGCAGAACACTAAATTAATGGAACATTATACTCACCTTCTTGGTCAATTACAGTATGAAGGAGCTGGTATCTGGAGCCGTTTTAATATTATGTTCGGAATAAATGTTTCTTTATTCGGATTGGAAACCGTCTTGTTTAACTCTATATGTCAAACTTCTGAATACCTGACATTTATTATTGCATTTGGAGGATTGTCATTCTCAATATGGTCTATTTACGTAATGCAGAGATTATGGAGTTATCATGAGCACTGGAAGAATATGTTATGTGAAGCGGAAAAGGCTTTTCCGGATGAGTATGTGAAACTTTTCACAAAGATTCCTTCTAATTTGAAAAGAGAGAAAAAGTCTTGGGAGTTATGGCTGAAATCATACACCCAACCTTTTTTTGCCATATTGTCTCTTATTTGGTTGCTTATTATGGTGTTAAACCATGCTATTTATACTGATATGCTGAATAAGGAAAATATTATTCATCACGTGGGCGTGGTGAAAATACAACAGAATGAAAATTTAAACAATAATGAAGATGAAAAAGATGATGGATTCGACTACTGTGATTATTACTACAACAGATAATAGAGTATTGTTGCAGAAAAGAGATGAGAACCCGGATATAGAGTACTCCGGATATTATTCTCTTGTTTCTGGCTACCTTGAGGAGGAGGAAACCCCTCTAGATGGCATTATCAGAGAACTGAAGGAAGAATTTGAACACAAGAAATCCCAAAAGGTGCATTTTAGTTCTATAACCTATTTGGGGTCTGAGTATAGGGCAGACTATGATAGGTGGGAATATATTCATCATACTTATTTGATGGACAATGCAGCGGATATCCGTATTTTGGAAGGTGAATCTTTTGTCTTGCTGGATATGGATGAGTGTTTGAGATTGGAGAACCTTGCTCCTCATCATAAGTTGTTTTTATTAAAATATCGTGCCGGATTATGTAAAATTGACGTGCGGGAGCAATCAAAAAAAATGTTTGATGAAATAACTGTCAGGGATTTGATAAAAGTGGAATCCGTAGGGGATGTGAAAAATTATAGCTTGCTGGAGGCGGGAACTGGTTTTGTAATTGGCGAGGGTACTACTTTGAGTGCTTCAATTCCAGCGGTGGAAGCCGCTAAATATATAGGATTCTTGCAATTCGTCCCAAAGGTTCTTAGAGGCAATCATTATCATTTTAGAAAGGTGGAATATATGCTTATTTTACAGGGGCGTATGCATGCCACTTTTCAGAAATATGATGATAGTGAGGCTGTAATAGAAGAGATTTGGGAAAAGGGGGATTTGGTACGGACTTTACCGGGGTGCGTCCATACATTAACAGCTTTAGGAGAGTCGAATGTGTTGACTATTGAGTTTTCTCCACAGCCTTATGTTGCGAGGGATGTGTTGATGAATGATAAAAAATAGCTTGAATATGGGAACCATTGCAGTAACGGGGGCTACCGGTTATTTGGCTGAGAAATTGATAGAACGGTTGATTACCCAAGGACATACTATTCATGCGATAGCCAGGAATGAAGGAAAACTGATTGCTCTGAGGGGGAAATTTAAAAGCGTTCAAATCTTTCCATGCCCCGTTGAAGATTATCTTTTATTGAAAAAGGCATTGAATGGTTGTGATGGGATATTTCATTTGGCTGCGTTTAAAGATGTCATTTTGGCAAAAGAACATCCTCTGAAAGCTGTTCAGACTAATATTCTTGGTACGTTGAATCTTCTTAAAATAACTGTTGAGGAACAGAACATAAAATTTATTCTGGCAACAAGCACTGATAAAGCTGTTCAAGTTTCAGGAACGTATGGGGCTACTAAATTGCTTATGGAGAATCTTTTTGGGGATTTTGAGCAAATAAACGGATCGAATTGCGCTTATAGGATAGTTCGTTATGGAAATGTATTGCATTCTACAGGGTCTGTTTTGGTAAAATGGAAGTATGCATTAGAAAATAGGAAGGAGCTTATATTGACAGATCCTGAAGCTACCCGGTTTTTTATTACGTGGGAACAGGCAATAGATGTTATTTTTTCCTGTTTAAATGACGCTCAAAGTGCGGAACCGTTTTATCCGCCTAATATGAAATCGATAAGCTTAGGAATTTTATTGGAACTCACAATAAGAAAGTATGCTAAAACTGTTCCTGACATCAGAGTTATCGGTTTACAAAAAGGGGAAAATATGCACGAATGTATCACGGCAGACTTAAGCAGTGAATATGCTGAAAGATGGAATAATGAGGAATTATTAAACCTTATCTAGAAAATACTATGAATGATAGATAGTTAAATCTTTCTTTTAAGACGGGGAATTGCAGTATATTGATTACTTTTGTCCTGTATCATAACTTATTAAACCTCGGATAGATATGGGAACAGAAGGCATACAGGATAAATACATCAACCCTTATGCCGATTTCGGCTTCAAGCTGCTTTTCGGCACGGCAATGAACAAGGAACTTTTCGAGGCTGCCGGGATAGCTAAGTCAATCCTAAGGAATTAGGCGAGTATTGGGAAAGTTTGAAGAATTTCCGCGACTGGTACAGCGTGATGTCCACCCAGTTGAAAAAAGGGCGTGAGGAAGGTCTTAAAGAGGGTATTGAAAAAGGTCTTAAAGAAGGTCTTGAGCAAGGTCGTAAGGAAGAATGCTTCAAGAATGCAAAAAAAATGAAACAGGCCGGTATTGCATTTGATGTAATTGCACAGGTTACCGGTCTGTCTATAGGGGAAATAGCGTCTTTGTAAGTTGTTTACAGCACCAGTCCGTCCAGCATCTCGATATAAAGCCTTATTGCTTCCTCAATTTCCGAAACCATGATATATTCATCAGCCGTATGTGAACGGGAGGACTTTCCCGGACCGATTTTGACAGACGGGAACTTCATCAACGCCTGATCGGACAAAGTAGGAGAGCCGAAAGGTACACGTCCTAGTTTTACCGCGCGTTTCACAAAGGGATGCTCGGCACTGATATGAGATGAGTTCAAGCGGAAAGAACGGGCTTTCGCCTCGCTTTTTAGACGGGCGCTTATTTCTTTGAATAGTTCTTCGTTAGAGTAACATTCATTACTGCGGATATCCACAACGAAAGTACAAGTATCGGGGATGACATTATGCTGCGTGCCGGCATTTATTTGTGTCACGCTCATTTTGACGGGGCCTAGCAGGGAGGATTCCTTCGGGAATTTATAATCACGGAACCACTGAATGTCTTCCAGTACTTTGTAAATAGCATTCACTCCTTCATTGCGTGCGGCATGTCCGGCTTTTCCGTATGCGGTAACATCCAGCACCATCAATCCCTTTTCGGCAATGGCAGGCTGCATTTCTGTCGGTTCACCCACTATGCCCAAGGTGATGGGAGGTAGTTGGGGCAATACGCTTTCTATTCCGTTTTTTCCGGAAACTTCTTCTTCACATGAGGCAAGAAAGATCAGATTGTATGCCTGCTCGGTTGTAGAGAGATGGCGGTACACCTGAAATAAGGATACTACACTGGCGCCGGCGTCATTACTTCCCAAACCGTAAATCTTTCCGTTTTCGGCTTTCGGAGTGAAAGGATGTTTCCGCCATCCGTTTACCGGTTTTACGGTATCGATGTGGGAATTTAGTAAAATAGTCGGTTTGTTGAGGTCGAACATCGGACTGATACACCAAATGTTGTTGCCCGAACGACCGGTCATGATACCTGTTTCTTCAATATAGTTCTGCAGAAAGTCGGCGGCAGCTTCTTCTTCCCGGCTCAATGAGGGGATACCGATTAACGAATTCAGCAATGTGGTTGCTTCGGAAGTGTAATATTCTATATCAATCATCTTGATTTTAATAATTTAATGTGTTGCAAAGATACTATTTTTGCGTGGTAAACGGTGATGAAAAAAGTAGGTAATTAAGTTAGATATGCAACTAAAACTTTCGGCTGATTTCTTCTAACTCTTTGACTGGTTGGGAAAATTAATGCCTGTTTATAGAGGATAATTCCAAATTAAACGATAACTTTGCCGATGAATTAAAAATAAATCTTTGGAATGAGTAGTTCTTTCTTATCTGTCCTGATACAACGTCAGGCAGGGAAATATGGTGATCGTGTAGCGTTGCGTTACCGCGATTATAAAACAGAAACATGGATTCCGGTTTCTTGGAACCAGTTTGCCGCAACTGTAAAAACAGTTTCGAATGCATTGATAGAATTAGGTATAGGCATACAGGAAAATATAGCAGTTTTTTCTCAAAATAAACCGGAATGTCTGTATGTGGACTTTGGAGCTTTTGGGGTACGGGCTGTTACTGTACCATTTTATGCTACCAGTTCCGAGGCGCAGGTACATTATATGGTAGGTGATGCCGAAATACGTTATATCTTTGTAGGTGAACAGTTGCAATATGATGTGGCGTTTCGGGTTATGCAACTGGGAAGCCAACTGAAACAGATTATAATTTTCGACAGGGAGGTAAAACGTGATGAGCGGGACCAGACTTCCATTTATTTTGATGACTTTCTGAAATTGGGCGAGGCGCATCCGCATCAAGCTGAGGTAGACAAGCGTACTTCAGAGTCGGGTAATGGTGATCTTGCCAATATTCTTTATACCAGTGGAACAACCGGAGACAGCAAGGGGGTGATGTTGCATCATTCTTGCTATGAGGCGGCCATTCCGGCACACGATGAACGTTTCCCTCAATTGGGTGATCAGGATGTGATTATGAATTTCCTTCCTTTTACTCATGTGTTTGAGCGTGCATGGACTTGCTGGTGTCTTTCGATGGGATGTACTTTGTCTATCAACTTGCGTCCTGCTGATATCCAGAAGACAATAAAGGAGATCCGTCCTACGGCTATGTGCAGTGTTCCCCGTTTCTGGGAGAAAGTGTATGCCGGCGTGCAAGAAAAAATCAATGAGACAACCGGATTGAAAAAGAAGTTGATGCTGGATGCTATTAAAGTGGGACGTGAACATAATTTGGAATATGTGTACAAAGGGCTGACTCCTCCGCCTGTATTGCACATGAAATATAAATTTTATGAGAAAACGATCTATAGCTTGTTGAAAAAGACTATTGGCATTGAAAACGGGCGTTTCTTCCCTACTGCCGGTGCGGCTATTCCGCCGGCTGTACAGGAGTTTGTTTTGTCGGTGGGAATTAATATGGTAGCCGGTTATGGATTGACGGAATCTACTGCAACGGTTGCTTGTGAGAATGATAATGACCATGTGGTTGGTTCGGTGGGGCGTATCATGCCTCATGTGCAGGTCAGAATAGGGGAGAATAACGAAATAATGCTACGTGGTGAGGGAATCACTCATGGCTATTATAAAAAGGAAGCTGCTACGAAAGCGGCGTTTACTGAAGACGGATGGTTCCATACCGGTGATGCGGGTTATATAAAAGATGGGCATTTGTTCCTTACAGAGCGTATCAAGGACTTGTTTAAAACTTCAAACGGGAAGTATATCGCTCCTCAAGCCATTGAAGCCAAATTGGTGGTAGACCGTTATATCGATCAGATTTCTATTATTGCCGATGAACGTAAATTTGTTTCTGCTTTGATAATTCCTGAATATAAACTGGTGAAAGAGTATGCCGCAAAAAAAGGTATTCGCTATGAAAGTATGGAGGAACTGTTGCAGAAACCGGAAATTATCGATTTGTTTAGAGAGCGGATTGATACACTGCAGCAGCAGTTTGCACATTATGAACAGATCAAGAGGTTTACCTTGTTGCCCCATCCTTTCAGTATGGAACGTGGTGAGCTGACCAATACGTTGAAAATAAAACGTAATGTGCTGAACAAGAACTATGCTGCCGAAATAGAAAAGATGTACGAAGAATAATGGGAAAATGAATAGATTTCCACTATCTTTGCACCTTGAAATGCAAAAATTCTCAAGATGATAACAATAGAGCAACTGAAAGACGTAAAAGAACGTACTGCGGCACTTGAAAGATATCTGGACATAGAAAATAAACTGGTTCAGGTGGAAGAAGAACAACTGCGTACGCAGGCGCCCGGTTTTTGGGATGATGCCAAGAAAGCAGAAGCACAAATGAGGAAGGTGAAAGATCTGCAAAAATGGATCGACGGTTACCGTGAGGTAAAGACGATGGCAGATGAACTGGAATTGGCTTTTGACTTTTGTAAAGATGATTTGGTTACCGAAGAAGAAGTGGATGCAGCGTATCAAAAGGCTGTCACTGCGGTGGAGGCATTGGAACTGAAGAATATGCTTCGCCAGGAGGCCGACCAAATGGATTGTGTATTGAAAATTAATTGCGGTGCCGGTGGTACTGAAAGTCAGGATTGGGCTTCCATGCTGATGCGTATGTATATGCGTTGGGCGGAGACCAATGGCTATAAAGTGAGCGTGGCTAACCTTCAGGATGGGGATGAGGCCGGAATCAAGACGGTGACTATGAATATTGAGGGCAGTTTTGCATATGGTTATCTGAAAGGTGAGAATGGAGTCCACCGCTTGGTGCGCGTGTCTCCTTATAATGCTCAGGGGAAACGGATGACTTCTTTTGCTTCTGTGTTTGTAACGCCGTTGGTGGATGATAGTATTGAAGTGACAATTGAACCTGCCCGTATGTCTTGGGATACTTTCCGTTCGGGAGGGGCCGGCGGACAGAATGTGAACAAGGTGGAATCAGGAGTACGTCTGCGTTATCAATATAAAGATCCGTATACCGGTGAGGAAGAGGAAATCTTGATTGAGAATACTGAAACCCGTGACCAGCCGAAGAATAAGGAAAATGCGATGAGACAGTTGCGTTCAATTTTATATGATAAGGAATTGCAGCACCGCATGGAAGAACAGGCCAAGGTGGAGGCAGGCAAGAAGAAGATTGAATGGGGATCACAGATACGCAGTTATGTCTTTGATGACCGTCGTGTGAAGGATCATCGTACTAATTTTCAAACTTCGGATGTGAACGGAGTGATGGATGGAAAGATTGATGGCTTTATCAAGGCATACTTGATGGAGTTTTCCGGTTCGGAGAATTAGTAAATTCTTCGTAATTTATTTGTTTTCTTCTAGAAACTTTGTACTTTTGGGATATTCAAAAGAGATGGTTTAATCTTAAAAATGAAATACTTATGGGAAAGAATAAGAAAGCTGCTTATAGTAAGCGGGAAGAAGAGAAAGCAAATAGGATTGTAAAAGGTCTGTTCATCGGATTAATTGTATTAGCCCTTGTTATTATGGTAGGCTATGCCATGTATGGATAAAAACGGAAAATAAATAGTGAAGTCCTGCTGAGGTTATTCTCTGCGGGGCTTTTTTATATATTAAAACGCTATGGGACAAGAAATAGAACGAAAATTTTTAGTAAAGGACGACAGTTATAAACTAGAGGCTTATGCACATAGTCATATTGTGCAAGGTTATATCTGTAGTGCTCGTGGAAGAACTGTCCGGGTGCGTATTCGGGATAATAAAGGGTATCTTACTATCAAAGGGGCTTCCAATGACTCCGGTACAAGTCGTTATGAGTGGGAGAAGGAGATCAGTTTGCAAGAGGCCGAAGAGTTGATGAAACTGTGTGAGCCTGGGGTGATTGATAAAATCCGGTATTTGGTGAAAAGTGGAGAGCATATCTTTGAAGTGGATGAGTTTTATGGTGAGAATGAAGGCTTGACTGTAGCGGAAGTGGAATTGAATAGTGAGGACGAATTGTTCAAAAAGCCCCATTTCATCGAAAAAGAGGTAACGGGAGATATTCGTTATTATAATTCTTTTTTGATGAAGAATCCTTATACTCGCTGGTAGATAATATATAGGCTTCTTTAACGTCTGAAAATAAACTACTTGCTATCGTTTACCTACCTTTGCAACAAACACAAACTCATTATTGATATATGAAACACAACATTTTATGGGGCATTATCTTGCTTGTGGCAAGTTTGTCATTTACGGCGAAGGCGCAAAAGGCTGTCCAAGGCCAGTTCTCAGTCAAGGGAGTCTTATTAGATTCTTTGTCTAATGAAGGGGAACCGTATTCTACAATCCGTATTTCATTGAAGAACAATCCTGCAAAGCCGGTGAAACTGGCTGTGACAGGAGCGGACGGCAGGTTTGACGAACGGCTTGCCGTGCCGGGGACTTATCTCATTCATTTTACTTCTGTAGGAAAGTCTCCTGTACAGAAGGAGTTCTCGATATCGGCAAATCGTAGGAATGTTGATTTGGGTAAGATTCTGATAGCAGAAGCGACTGAAATGTTGAAAGGAGTGGAGGTGGTAGCGCAGAAACCTTTGGTAAAGGCGGAAATAGACAAAGTGACGTATAGTATAGAGGATGATCCGGATTCTAAAACCAATACGACTCTTGAAATGCTCCGTAAAGTTCCGCTGGTGACTGTAGATGGAGAGGATAAAATTCAAGTAAACGGTAGCAGTAAGTTTAAAGTGCATGTTAATGGCAAGCCGAATAACATGATGAGCAATAATCCTACCGAGGTATTGCGGAGTATGCCGGCCAATTCCATTAAATCTATAGAGGTTATCACCGAGCCTGGGGCTAAATATGACGCGGAAGGGGTGGCGGGCATCTTGAATATTATCACTATAGGAGCTGGAATGGAAGGATATACGGTGACATTGAATGGTGGTGCAAGCAATATGCGTGTGTATGGTGGCGGTTATGGTACGGTGCAGTCGGGCAAGTTCACTGTTACCGGTAATTATTCTTATAACTACCAGGGATCTCAAAAGGGATTTGAAGATTCATATCGTGAGGATTTCACGTCTCAGGAAAATAAATTTTTGGAGTCGCATCGAAGAAGCAAGAGCTATGGCAATTTTCAATTTGGCAGTCTGGAAGGAAGTTATGAGATTGACACTTTGAATCTGATTAGTTTTTCTATGAATCTGATGACTGGCAATTTTACGAATAAGAGGATTGGAAATACCCAGATGACGAATCATGCCGGTAATCCGGTTTACGGTTACGGTTCTTTGGGAAATAATGAATCGGGCTTTGGCGAAGTGGGGGGCAACATGGATTATCAGCATTCGTTTAAAAAGAAAGGGGAACTTCTTACTTTCTCTTATCGTTTTAGCCATTCCCCCAATAACAGTGAAGCGAATACGGATTATGAGGATACGTTGAATGTTCCTTATCTTTTGCAAAACCAATATTTTAAAAATGATGCCAGCACACAAGAGCATACGGCTCAATTGGACTATACCAATCCGATAAATTCGATACACAGCATTGAAACTGGTATAAAGTATATTTTTCGTAGAAGTAAAAGTGATGGTAAATATTATCTGGCCGATAAAACCGGAGAATATAAGTATGATCAGGATATGAGTACGCAATATGATCATAAGCAGGATATTCTGGCTGCTTATTTGGGCTATCAGCTGAAGTACAAAAAACTCGGTGGAAAGGCGGGAATTCGCTATGAGCATACATTTATGGATGCGGATTATAAAAATAAGGATGAGAAGTTTGATGCTCAGTTTGATGATTTGGTTCCATCCTTGATGTTCTCTTACCAATTGGCTCCTACTCAAAGTTTGAGGGCATCTTATAATATGCGTATCAGCCGGCCGGGTATTTGGTTTTTGAATCCGTTTACTGACACCAGCAACCCTACTGCGATCAGTTACGGTAATCCTGATTTGGAAAGTGAAAAGGCCCATTCGCTTAGTGTTACTTTCGGTAGTTTCTCGCAGAAATTTAATGTAAATGTCAGTGCTAATTATTCTTTTGTCAATAATGGTATAGAGCAATACTCTTTTATAAAAGATGGTGTGATGAATTCTACCTATGATAATATAGGAAAAAGTAAGAATATTAATTTGTCTTTGTTCTTGAACTGGAATATGTCTCCTAAAACCCGCTTTAATATCAATGGACGGGGAGCTTATGTGGATTATAGAAGTTCAGGGCTTGATTTAAAGAATCATGGCTGGGAAGGAAATGTCTTCGGAAGCTTCCAGCAGACTCTGCCTTGGGATCTGCGTCTGAGTCTGAACGGAGGGGGTGGTACTCCGCATATCTCTTTGCAAGGTAAAAGTTCCTCTTTCTATTATTATGCGATAGGGCTCAGTCGTTCTTTCTTGAAGGAAAAGAGGCTGACTATATCTCTTAACTCGTCCAATTTATTTAATAAATATATTACTTTTAAGAATAACATCAATACTCCTACTTTCTGCTCTTCTACTGCTACCAGAATTCCGATGCGTTATTATGGATTTAATATCAGTTGGCGTTTTGGGGAGTTGAAGGCTCAGGTAAAAAAAGCTGCGCGAAGCATTAATAATGATGATTTGAAAAGTGGAGGAGGTAATGCTGGAACCGGTGGAGGGATACCGGCTAATTAAAAGTTAAAACGAAACCACCTGTTAACTGTTAATTTAGGGGGTAAAAACTGTTATTTGATAGTTTATACCCCCTTTGTTGTTAGTTTTTCTGTCGTGACTTTTGCGAGAAGTCGTTAATATTGCAGCAGAAAGCAAAAACAGAAAATAACAATTTAAAAATAGATTAATATGAAGACAGTCGACTTTACACAGCATTTACTAAGTATACAAACCGAATTATTTCGCTTTGCATTTAAATTGACAGCTGACAGAGAAGAGGCTAATGATTTGTTGCAGGAAACTTCACTTAAAGCTTTGGACAACGAAGAGAAGTTTACTCCAGATACGAATTTTAAAGGATGGATGTACACCATCATGCGTAATATATTTATAAATAATTATCGTAAAACAGTGCGTGATCAGACTTTCGTCGATCAGACAGATAACTTGTTCCATTTGAATCTTCCACAGGACTCAGGATTCGATTCTACAGAAGGTGCTTATGATTTGAAAGAGATACATCGTATCGTGAATGCGTTGCCTAAAGATTACCGTGTGCCGTTTGCTATGTATGTATCAGGATTTAAATATAGGGAAATTGCCGAAAAACTGGGACTTCCGTTGGGAACAGTGAAAAGCCGTATCTTTTTCACTCGTCAGAGGTTGCAGAATGATCTGAAAGATTTCCGTTAAGTTGACTCTCTATCTTTATTATATAACTTTGACTTTTATCATCACGCCGACTGTTCGCGAAGAATCGTCGGCGTTTCTTTTTAGGATTTACGCCATATAAGGGGGCGAAGTAAGTAATATCCTATTAAGGCGGCTAGTCCGACTCCAATGCTGTTTGCCAGAAAATCCAGCCAGTCACCGCTGCGGGTATCTGTGCAATAAGCTTGCATCAGTTCGATACACCCGCTCATAGCTACAGGAGCTATGATGCCTCCCCATATTACATGATTCCAATTGATAGCCTTATGATTCCTCAGGTATTCTATCCATAAAATGAAACAGAGTCCTCCATACATGCATATATGCACTATTTTGTCTATGTAGGGGATTTCTTCCACATCTGTTTTAGGAGGAGTGAAAAAGGAAAGATAAAAGATGATAGCTACAATGATCAAGGATACCGGATATTTTCTAAAATAATATAGCATACTTTAATTTTTTTGTGATTCGTCGCAAAAGTACGATTAATTTTATACTTTTGCAGGCTAACCAGTGTTGATTTATAATAATTTGATAGTTTTTTATGCAAAAAAGCGAAAGAGTAAATTTCGGAAGTAAGATTGGGGCTGTTCTGGCGGCGGCAGGTTCGGCTGTAGGACTTGGTAATATATGGAGGTTTCCCTATGAAACGGGAAATCATGGAGGTGCGGCATTTATCTTAGTATACTTGGCGTGTGTTTTTATGTTGGGAATGCCTATTATGATTGCCGAATTCACAGTAGGTCGTCATTCAAAAGCAAGTACGGGACGTGCTTATAAGGTTTTGGCACCCGGAACTCATTGGAAGTGGTTGGGATATTTGGGGGTTTTGGCCGGTTTTCTTATTCTAGGATATTATTCGGTAGTGGCAGGATGGACTTTGGAATATATATTGGAAGCGGGAATGAATGGTTTTGCAGATAAGAAGCCGGAAGATTTTGTGGTTGCTTTCCAGAGTTTTTCGAAGGACCCTGTTCGTCCGCTTATCTGGCTGGTCATCTTTTTATTGGCCACCCATTTTGTTATAGTAAAGGGAGTGAAAGATGGAATAGAGAAATCTTCGAAGGTGCTGATACCTGTTTTGTTTATACTGATAGTAGTTTTGGTGGGGTGCTCATTGTCGCTTCCCAATGCGGAAAAAGGTTTGGAGTTTCTGCTGAAGCCTGATTTCAGTAAAGTGAACGGAGATGTTTTCTTAGGGGCTATGGGGCAGGCGTTCTTTTCCTTGAGTTTGGGAATGGGATGTCTTTCAACCTATGCTTCTTATTTTGGGAAAGAAACCAAACTGGGAAATACGGCTCTGAGTGTCGGTGTGATTGATACTTTTGTGGCTGTCTTGGCCGGATTGATTATTTTTCCGGCGGCCTTTTCTGTAGGTATCCAGCCGGATGCGGGACCATCATTAATTTTTATTACATTGCCTAATGTTTTTCAGCAAGCTTTTAGCGGTGTGCCGATATTAGCTTATATTTTCTCGGTGATGTTCTATGTCTTGTTGGCTTTGGCTGCATTGACTTCTACTATTTCTCTACATGAAGTGGTGACGGCTTTTCTGCACGAGGAATTCAATTTAACTCGTGGCCGTGCTGCTAGATTGGTCACTTTCGGGTGCATTATAATTGGAATCATTTCTTCCTTGTCATTGGGAGTTATGCAGAAATATACGCTGTTTGATAAGGGATTCTTTGACTTACTTGATTTTGTCACTGCAAAAATAATGCTTCCTTTGGGTGGCTTGCTGGTATGTATCTTTGTAGGATGGTATTTGAAACGTTCCGTTTCTTATGAAGAATTGACCAATGGGGGAAAACTGAAAGCAGGTCTTTTCAATTTGTATATCTTCTTGTTGAGATACGTGGCACCTGTGGCTATCATTTTGATTTTTATCAATGAATTAGGGCTAATTTAGAATTGTAATGTGGAAAGACTTCTTCTATTTTTCGAAAAGCGAACGCAGAGCTATACTTTTTTTGTTGACTTTGCTTTTCATATTTATGTGTATATGGGTTCTGTTTCCAGTAAAGGAAGAGTCTTTGGAACAGGATCAAGAGGGGATAGAAGAAATAAAAAACTTTCTGGCCGGAGTACATGAGATGGAGGAGAAGGAATCTCTGCGATATTCCTATGATAAGCCTAAAAGAAGAGAGGTGGTATTGGCTGCTTTTGATCCAAATTCAGCCGATTCCATCGAATTTTTGCAACGTGGATTGCCTCCTTTTATTGCACATACTATTTTGCAATACCGGAGAGCCGGCGGTAAATTCAGGACAGCGGATGATTTCTCTCGTGTTTATGGCTTGTCGTCCGAGAAATTTAATATGTTAAAACCTTATATCCAGATATCAGAGGCTTTTCGGCGGAAACAGGATACATTGCACTTTATCAAAAAGGCGGAAAAAGATACGTTGGCGGTTTATAAATATCCGGAAGGAACTTTAGTCGATTTGAATGAAGCGGACACTACCGAGTTGAAAAAGATTCCGGGAATAGGCAGTGGCATTGCACGCATGATTGTGGCTTACCGGAAACGTTTGGGAGGTTTTTATGATATGGCTCAGTTGAAGGAAGTGAACTATGTAGATGAGGATATGTTGAGATGGTTTAAACTCGGAAATGCACCAATTCATCGGATAAATGCCAATAAGGCCGGGCTTGACAAACTTCGCTCTCATCCTTATATGAATTTTTATCAGGCAAAGGTAATTATAGAATATAGGAGGAAAAAGGGAAAATTAAAAAGTCTTTCCCAGTTATCCTTGTATGAGGAATTCACTGAGAAAGACTTGGAACGTTTGTCGCACTATCTTGCTTTCGATTAATTGTTGGGATAACCAGCAGCTTCTGCTATTTTTACCGGAATTTCGGTATTGTCAATGCGACCTTGGAATAGTTGGGCGCCGGCTCCGATAGCGAATACGGGTACATAACCTCCAGAGTGCCCACCACTGGTCCAACCTACCAGAGCGATGTCATCCAGAATTCTTTTGGCCTCAGCTGCCAAAGGTTCGTCTTGTTGATATTCACTTTTGGTCAAATCTATCTCTTTACCGCTAAATGATTCATCATATACTTTCTTCAGGGATGCTTCTTGCTTTTCATTCAATTGAATACTATCCCAAAATCCGAAATTATCCTTCAATGATTGCTTGATAACTTCCCAAGGTACTTGATTCTTGTATTTTTTTCTTAATTCGTTTACAATTTTAGTATATCCGCTTTCACTTACTTTTTGTGATTTTAAAGCTTGCAGGTTCAAAGTATACGGACCTTTTCCTAAAACGATTCCTCCGGTTTCGTGGTCGGCTGTTACTACAATCAGGGTTTCATCGGGATGTTGTTCATAGAATTCGTAAGCAACTTTTATGGCATTGTCCATATCCATCACTTCGTGGAATACGGTAGCGGCGTCGTTGCTGTGGCAAGCCCAGTCTATTTTACCTCCTTCAACCATCAGGAAGAACCCTTTTGATAGATCTTTAGACAGGAAATTGATTCCGGCACGGGTGATTTCAGTTAAAGTCATATCGCCTTTTTTTCGATCGATAGCATAGGGGATAGCACTATTGTCTGTTGCTGTCGCAGGTTGTAAGAGAATCAGTTTGTCCGATTTTTTTGCTTTTTTCTGATAGTCCTTGTAGCCACGGGCTATGGTATATCCGGCTTTGTCCACCAGTGTGTACAGACTTTCTGAATTTGAACCGGCGGCTTTTTTGTTGGTGGGATCTAAAAAGTCTGATCCTGCATAGAAATCGAAGTTGGCATCAATCAAATCCAGACCCACGTTGTAATAGCTGCTTCTTTGTCCTTGGTGTGCGTAAAAAGCAGCCGGTGTGGCATGGTCTACGCTGACACTGGTACTGATACCTACACGGCAACCTTTATTTTTTGCCCAAGAAGCAACACTGTTAACTTTGGTTTCCAAATCCTTTTTCACACCTAATGCGCCATTTTTTGTTTTGTTTCCCGTAGCAAGTGCTGTTCCTGCAGCGGCCGAATCTGTCACTCCGTTGGTTGCCGAGAAAGTAGTGGCTATGGTTGCATAAGGAAATTGGGTGAATAATAACGGAGTCACACCAATTTTGCCTTCCAACTCTCCACGATACATCTCTGTTCCTAAAACTTGGTTAACACCCATTCCATCTCCGATGAAATAAAATACATACTTTGCTTGCTGTGCCTGTACAAAAAGAATGGACAGGAATACAAATACAGTAATAAACGATAGTTTTTTCATATTAATTGAGTTAATGACATTTTTTTCAGCCTAGCAAATATAGGGAAAAAAGACTTTTTATCGGTACTTCTTTCTTGAATAATTGAGATTTAATGGCCAAATACTTTTTTTGCAATAAGTTTGTAAATGAAATGTTTTTGGGGTGTAATATAAAAAATCTGTTTGGGAGTAGGGAATCCCGTGCTTTATACTATGCATCTGTTTGCTTTCGACATGGATATTGCATACAGATAATTGTTTTAATATTAGTGATTATTAATTATAAATCTTATATTTGTCTAATCTAGAGTCAGTAAATAAAGTATGGGAGAATTTATAAATGTATTAGTGTCAAAAGGGAAAAGCAATTTGATACCGGAAAAAGATAACCTGTATGGACAGTTTGTCGGTGAATGGGATTTTGAATGGGTTGATAACCAAGGTACAACAGGCGAAAGACATGTTCAGGGAGAGTGGATATTCGCTTGGGTGCTGGAAGGGACTGCAATTCAAGATGTGTTTATTTGCCCTTCGCGTAAGGCACGGATTAAAGATTATCAACCGGATGCAGCTTATGCGACTGCGGTACGTATGTATAATCCTAATACAGAGGCATGGGATATTTTATATACGGAATTAGGAGGGGCTACACAACTGGAAGGAAAAAGAGAAGGAAACAGGATTGTTCAGACGGAAATTAATGAGAAGAATATACAGTGGGTGTTTTCAGAAATTACAACGACTTCATTCCGTTGGCAACGTATGGTAAAACGTCCGGATGGTACTTGGGAAACTGAAGCTGAACTTTTTGCCGTTCGTCGATGATTATTGCCGGATTTTGCGTTTTGTGAGAAAACAAAAAATCCTGATTCCGTTTGGAAATCAGGATTTTACTGTCTTTTGCTTTTCTTCAAAGTGGTGCCACCAGGAATCGAATAATACTATTCAAAGTCCTAATTTGCAGTACTTTAATATCTTTGGAAAAATCCCCGAACCACTGAATCAGCCATATGCCAAATTCACTAATTTTCGATAGATTCTTGTTAATCATTTTTTGACTTTACAAAGGTAAGTGTTCGGTTCTATTCCTCCAAATGTTTATATAATTATTTAGAGTGGTTACAAGTTATTTGTGTCGATTATTAATGATTTAAGAAATATCATTCAAATGCCAATACTTTGTTTCTTTCTAATATTTCTATAATATCCTGTTCTTTATACAGAATCTTTCCTCCTATTTTGTAATAGGGTAATTTACCATTCATTCTATATTCAATGAGTGTCCTTTTGGTTATTTTGAGAGCCTTTGATAATTCTTGTTCTGTAATATAACGGTGCCCGTCTAATATAGGTCTGTAGATTAAAGAATTTGCATCCAATATTTTGGATATACCTTCCATGGCTTCAATAAATCTTTTGACCTCATTACTATCCTTATTCAATACCATCTGTCCCATTTTCATTATTTATATGTGTTTTAAGGTTGTTCCTCATATAGTTTAGAATATCTTCTTTTTTATAATAAACCTTTCTGTCTATACGACTGAAAGGGATTAGCCCTTTCTGCCTTAGAGACAATAGTTTTCTGTCTGATATATTCATAAGAATACATACATCCTGGTTATCCAACCATTCACTCAACTCAGGTTTGGAAAAGTTCAGTCCTTTCATTTGTTTTTCTATTTTGAACAATATGTTGTTCATTTCCATAAATGTGCTGGCTTCTATGTTCACAATCTCCATAATCATTAGTTTAAGTGGTTGTTGCAAAAATAGAATAGAAGGTTGTGGAACACAAAAGACTATCATCAAAGTTCATAATATGACATCAGATATCATAGCGAAGCCACCGGACTATGCAGATCGGAGGGAGCTGAAATCCCTGTCTTATTTCGGGATTTAATAAGCGGGCTATGTTTTGTTATTGAGGAGGTGAATTTTCACAGTATTTTTGAGGTCATAAATGGAATATAAGGATAGTCGCCTTTGATCACAGCTATGCGTCACGTCGGTCGCAGTTAATCCCTGTAATCTTTCCATTAATACTAATCCTTTTGCCGCCGCATTCTTTTTCAGGTGAATTTTCATGGCGTAAGCCATAAGGAAAATTCTCCTGAAAAAAGGAATAAATGCGGCAGGCAAATCAGGATTGGGATTTTTCTTTGATGGAAGGGGAAAATGCATTTCTATAAGTAATCTCTTGGCATTGCTGATGGCGATGTCGGCATTCTAATGGTGGTTTGCACAACCGTTATGTTAATATATGATTCTGCGGAGTTCTAGCTGTTCTTTGGGATAAATTATATGGGATATCTTTGAATAAGAGTGTAAACAGATTGAATATCAGTGGTGTATATAAGTGTTTTTGCATGATGCATTTATGATTTGAGTGTTAAAATTTTGTAGATAACCATATTAAATAAGCATTGAGCAAAGAATTAAGATTTTACAAGCAGTTTTAGGTATAACCTATTTGAAAAAACTATTGGAATTTTGATATAGTTACATTATTTTTTTCTTTGCTATATTTTCATTATTCTAAGAATTTTGTTTCTTTTGCGGGTTGTTAACTAATGGATTTGTGGGTTTTTCATTGATGGAGAAGTCTGAGTTACATATTTTGGCAGAAATCGGAGCCGGAAACATACACGCATTCGAACAGCTGTTTTTTCAATATCAGCCGAAACTGGTCTGTTTCCTGACGGGCTTGACGCATGACTCGGAATTGAGCCGGGACATGGCGCAGGAGATATTCTTCTCTATATGGAAGGACCGGCAAAAGCTGTCTCAGGTCAGGTCTCTTTCCGCTTATCTGTATCAGATGGCCCGTTATAAGGTATACGATTATTTTGATCATCTGGAGGTGACCGAGCAATACGTCAAGGAATACCTGGATAATACTTCGGAGGCGAAATCGGAAGAAGAGCAGTTGTTTGCCCGTGAACTTCAGGCCATGATTCAGGATGCTGTCCGGCAGATGTCTCCCCAACGGCAGCAGGTCTATCGGATGAGTCGTGAAGAGGGACTTTCCAATCAGGAAATCGCCGACCGTTTGGGAATCAGCAAACGAACAGTAGAAAATCACCTGACAGCAGCATTGGCCATTCTTCGTAAAGTCATTTATCTCTGGCTGTTATTGATTCTGCGTTGACTGGTGGATGATGTCACTATAACATTTCGGGGAAACTTGCTTCAATAGAATATCTGTTTTGTCGTTAGGAAAAAATAAACTTGTGATTTCATTAAGATTGATTATTGTGGTGCCGGTCAACAACTGGAACTCGATGAACAGGAGCGGTATACAGCCATCGTGGGAGCCATACGTGAGGTCAGCCTGCGTAATATATTGTTGAATATCTGCCGTTGGGCTTATCCGGGTACATGGGTCAGCCGCCTGGCCCGTTCCTGGCGAATCAGTTCAGATATAAATCCGTCCTGGGAATCGGTTAAATGCATCATCTCCAAGAACATGTATCTTTCCGCCTTTGCCGGCGGAGGACATTACAACGATATGGATATGTTGGAAATCGGACGTGGGTTGAAACCGAAAGAAGAGGAGACGCATTTCGGTATGTGGTGTATCTTGAGTTCACCGCTTCTGATAGGTTGTGACTTGACAGCTATTCCTGAAACTTCCCTCCGTCTGCTTAAAAATACCGAACTGATAGCCTTAAATCAGGATCCGTTAGGGATTCAGGCTCATGTGGTACCATGAGAATGTCGGATATGTTTTCGTGAAGGACATAGAGGAAAAACGGGGAAAAAGCCGTGCTGTAGCATTGTATAATCCTACGGATGAGGTATGTGCTTTCCGGGTTCCTCTGTCTGTGCTTGAGTTGGAAGGAAAGACGCTTGTGCGTGACCTGGTTCGGCGGAAACAGGAACATCCGGTAGCGGATACGCTTCGGTTTGATGTCGTCCCTCATGGTGTCAGGATTTTGGTTGGAGGGTAGTCGACGTATAGAGCCGGTCGTGTACGAGGCCGAACAGGCCTATCTGAATCAGTTCGATGATTTGGCCAAGCGCAAACGTGGAGTAGCGTATATGCCTTATGAGGGGGCTTCGGGCAGTATGGTGGTGATTAATCTGGGTGGTCACAAGGATAATTATGCCCAATGGGACGAGGTCTACAGTGAGAAGGGGGGTAAGTATAAGATGATACTTCGCTATGTACCTGTTGCCGGGAAGGAACGTGAAATAAACGACCGTCGGCTGGAAGTGACTGTAAATGGGGATAGAGTGACGGTAGACAGTCTGGAAACTGCCGGTTCCAAACGGATAGCCCAATGTACAGTGACTGTTAATCTCAAGAAAGGATACAATGATGTGAAGATTGGAAGCAGATTCACATGGACTCCCGATTTGGATTGCTTCCTGTTGGTTCCGATGGAATGAATGGCTGTGTCTCGGCTTTCGTTTGAATGTTTTTCTGAATGACTAGAAAGCTGTTTCTCTGTAGTTCTTTTCAGTCCCTGATGGAAAGATAGCAGGCTGCCTGACAAATCCGGATTAATTTTTCTAGGAAAATTGTGGTTTGATTTGTGTGTATGTAGGAGTTAAATCTACTTTTATGTAAAGACAGATTATCATGGAAAAACACAAATCAATCAAGAATTTATTTTTATGTATCGGAAAAACTGTTTCCGGTGCATGGAGTATGCGGTTCTGCAGATGGTGTAATCACCGACGGAAGTTAACAGAAGACTGTACCCGTCGTGATGCATCATCTTGCATGAACCGTAATTGTTTACTGCATCGTTTTTTCTTTTGGAAGGAAAGTGTATGGAGTGCTGAAACGGTTGCTTCGATGGTCTCCTGCCGGTTATTCCTGAAATATTTGTAATACACATAATAGTATGAAAAATACATGCATTCTTTTGGGCCTTCTGGCCTGTAGTATAGGGGTTGAGGCCCAAGAAAAAGTTTCGTTGAAGAATCTGGATTTGTCAAAAGTCTGGCAGGAATATGGTACGGTCGTTACCGAGGATGAGAATGTCAGGCTGCATGCCCGGTCGGTAGCCAAAATCAAGTTGGATGGTGGGGCAGAGCGGTTCCAGACACAGGTATGTATTCTGCCTACAGATGTCGGTGTTGATGATGCTTCATTACTGGTTCAACCCTTGGTGGACGGGACCAAGCTGCTTTTCCGCAAAAAAGGCGAAGGTAAACGATTCCTAGGTCTGACCGGGGCCGACGGTAACATCGGGGAAGGTTCTGTCGAAGTGATTCTGAAGGCAGATGGTAAGGAAATCTATAGCAGCGGTATTATCCGGCAGGGGGACGCTCCGAAGCAAATCGATGTATCCTTGAAGGATATACGGATGCTGGAAATGGTTGTCGACCCGACAGCCGACGGGGCGAGCGGTGATCAGGTGCTGTTGGTATCTCCGGTCATCGGTTATCAGGGGAAGATGCCGGAGATGGTGGATGTCCAGTCCTTCGGGGAAGGACCCAGGCAGAGTGAAACGGTCATTGCACAGTTGGAGCAGCAGATCGGAAAACTACCCGTGTGGGAGGCCCGGCTTTCGGACCGGACACCGTTCGACTGGCTGTTGACTCCTGAAAAGTCGGAGGCGGGGATTTACCGTTCGCCGGACGGGAAGAGTATTGTGATTGCCAATGGTATGGTGGCCAGGACATTCCGTATCTTTCCGAACCTGGCTACCACACATCTGACGAACCGGATGACAGGCGAGAGCATGATACGTGCCGTAAGCGGTGAGGGCTTTCTGGAGATAGACGGGAAGAAATGGACTGTAGGAGGTCTGTCGGGACAACACGAGAGGGCTTATCTGAAGGAGGATTGGATAGAAGAGATGACCACGGTACCGGAATCGTTTCTGGTAGAGGATTTCGAGATCAGACAGGTCGGTGAAACGCTTCCGTGGGCACGGAACCGGTGGGCACTGAACAAGAAGACCGCCACAGGAAAAGAACTAGTCTTCACGCTCCGGGGAGAGAAGGAACTGAAGGATGTGGTGGTGAAGGTCTGCTTCGCCATCTATGACGAGATTCCGGTCATCCGGAAACGGATGGAGGTAGAGAACCGTTCAGCGGTCCCCTTGAATATCGATGCCTTTAAGCTGGAATACCTGGCTTTTGCCGAGCCGGAATCGCCGGGTGACGGTAATCCGGAGCTTTTCCGTCTGCCGAACATCCATATAGAGAGTGACTATGCTTGTAAAGGCACCTTCACGGAACGTGAGACGGACATCACCGAGAAATGGGTGATGGATCCAGAATATACTTCGCAGCGGAACTATCCAATGGAAACCCGCTGCATACTGGATGTTTCTCCGGAGATTGGTCCGGACCAACTCCTGCAGGTCGGAAAGACTTTCCGTACTTTCAGCGTCTATGAGATGCCTTTCGACAGCGATGACCGTGAACGGAAAGGACTTTTCACCCGCCGTTTCTATCGATCGATAGCTCCTTGGCTGACGGAGAACCCTATCTTCCTGCATCTTACTTCCAGCGATCCGGAGACATTCAGGAGGGCAGTGGACCAATGTGCCGAGACCGGTTACGAAATGATTATCCTCAGCTTCGGTTCCGGTGCCAATGCCGAAGATATATCCGAAGCGAACATCGCCAAATTCAAGGGACTGGTGGACTATGCCCGTAGCAAGGGAATCGAGGTGGGCTGCTACTCGCTTCTGGCCAGCCGCTGGATCAGCGATGAGGTGGATGTCATCAACCCGAAGACCGGTAAGCGGGGTGGTATGAGGTTCGGCAGTTCACCCTGTCTGTGCAGCGATTGGGGGTGTGAATATTTCGATAAGATCAAGACCTTCTTCGAGAAGACCGGCATGACCTGTTTTGAACACGACGGTTCTTATCCAGGCGATGTCTGTGCCTCCACTTCACATACGTATCATAAAGGACTGCTGGATTCACAATGGAACCAGTTCCACAAGATTACGGAACTGTATCACTGGATGCGTGAGAAAGGCATTTATCTGAATGTGCCGGACTTCTATTTCCTGAACGGTTCCACGAAAACCAGTATCGGTTACCGGGAAACAAACTGGTCATTGCCGCGTGACCGTCAGTTAATCCATACCCGTCAGTTGAATTATGACTGTACATGGGAACGTATTCCTTCTTCACTCTGGAGTTTTGTTCCTTTGGTAGAATATCATGGGGGAGGGGCTGCAGCTACATTGGAACCGCTCAGCGAACACCTGTTTGAATACAAGATGCTGATGGTACAGAATTACGGGGCAGGAATCCAGGCTTGTTATCGGGGACCCCGTCTGTATGATACACCTGAGACAAAAGCAGTTGTGACGGATATTATACGCTGGTATAAGAAGTATCGGAATATCCTGAACAGTGATATTATCCACCTCCGTAAGCCTGATGCACAGGACTGGGATGGTATTATGCATGTCAATCCGCAGGGGAAAGAAAAAGGATTCGCCTTATTTTTTAACCCGACAGATGAGGCTATTACACGTAAGATAGACCTTCCACTCTATTATACCGGTCTGACGGAAACTGCCCGAATCCGGGAACAGGAAGGCAGCAGTGTGGAATATAGGTTGGGAAGAGACTATTCGGTGCAGGTGGAAGTGACTATTCCGGCAAACGGGTATACTTGGTATGTTATCGAATAGATGATTCTTTGAAAAAATAAGACCGAATGTAAAAGGAAAATATGTTACATCAGTGTAGGATGCATTTGTAGGGAAAATTTATGCAATGTTTTTATTATGAGAGAAATTATATCAATATTTATTATTTCTGTGTTTGCTTTATCGGGATATGCTCAATATTCCGGAAAGGTTTTTGTTGACGAAAATGATAATGGTATTTATGATTCCGGAGAAAAACTTCTGAAGGGGATTAAAGTTTCGGATGGATTGAATGTTGTAGAAACGGAATCTGATGGAAAGTTTGTTTTGCCGGGACACGAAAAGGAGAGATTCATTTTTATAACGGTACCTTCGGGATATAAAGCCGTATACAATCATTATCGTAAGATTGATAATTCTACGGTAAGTTATGATTTTGGCATTGTTCCATATACTGTTGGTATAGACAATAAGGGGAGTCATAGGTTTATTCAAATAACTGATACTGAAATCTCCCAAGTGCAAGGTAATGAGAATTGGGCAGAAAATCTTCATCGGTATTCTGTAAATGAAAAGGTTGCGTTCATAGTACATACCGGTGATATCTGTTATGAGAATGGTTTGAAGTCTCATATAAAACTGGTAAATACAAGGAACATGGATGTTCCGGTTTATTATTGCATCGGGAATCATGATTTGGTAAAAGGAAAATATGGAGAGGAATTGTTTGAAAATATTTATGGACCGGTTTATTATTCTTTCGATGTAGATAACGTACATTATATCGTTACACCGATGGCGGGAGGAGATTATTGGCCGGGATATACCAAAGACGATGTCTGTAGATGGATGAAAAATGATCTTGAACATGTAAAACCGGGAACTCCTGTTTATGTATTCAATCATGACATTCTCACAGAAGGAGATAAGTTTATCTATAGTGGAAAATCTGAATCGATAAATCTTAATGAATATAATTTGAAGGCATGGATTTATGGTCACTGGCATATAAACCATATAAAGAAACAGGGAGATGTATATACCGTTTGTTCCAGTACAATAGACAAAGGCGGCATTGATCATTCCACGTCTTCATATAGAGTAATGCGTGTGGATAAAAAAGGTGATTTCATATCCGAAATACGTTATGCGTATATAGATAATCAGCTTTGTATATCTTCGCCATCAGGAAAGACCGCATCAAATACAATAAATGTAAATGTATATTCTTCGGATGCTTTGACAAAACAGGTAACATATACCTGTATGTATGGCGAACAAGTTATAATAAAGGACAAGAAACTTAGCCCTAAAACAGATTGGACATGGGGTGCTGAACTTTCACTTGATGGCAAATATCATAATAAGGAGCTTAAACTGTTTGTTACCGCTGAGTTCTCAAATGGTGAAAAGCGTGTAGAAGAAAAGAAGTTTGAATATTCGCCGGGAGAAGTGTTGGTAGAACCGGGAGAAAACTGGACTAACCTTTTGGCCAATTCTGAGCATATAGGTGGAATCATTTCTTGTCCGCTTGATTCATTGCTCAGTCTTGCATGGACTACAAATGTAGGGGGGAATATCTTCATGACTTCTCCTATTGTATATAACGGAATGGTTTATATTGCATCTGTTGATGATGATAACAGAGGCCGTGCTGCTATCTGTGCTTTAGAAGCTAAAACAGGAAAGATTGTATGGAAATATCATGTGGAAGGCTCAATAAAGAATACGATAGCGATAGATAAGGACAAAGTTTTTGCACAAGATATTTATGGTATTATTTATGCCATAGACTGTAACAACGGTTCATTGTGTTGGAAAAAGAATATTGGAATGGGTGTTTTACCTTCATTGACAGAAGGATTGGCTACAAAAGATGGAATTCTTTATGCTGGTACAGGTAAATACCTGCAAGCCATAGATGCTTCTATGGGTGAAATTTTATGGCAGAATCGTGACTGGGGACAAAACCAAGGTTCAACGGCTACATTATCAGTTTCCGATGAAGTGATTATAGGTTCCACACAATGGGGGGCACTTTACGGAAATGATGTAAAAACAGGAAAGATGTTATGGAGCAAATCGCAGGATGGCCTTAGATTCAGAGCCTCATCTCCAGCAATAAAGAACGGGCTCCTTTATCTGGTCTCAGAAAAATCATTTTTCATAATGGATGCAAAAAGGGGGGATATTATTGTGCGGAAAGATTTACCTTATAGTGTGGATGGAACCTCCACGCCTGTCATTTCAGAAAATGAAATAATTTTTGGTACATCAAGGGATGGTTTGGTTGCTCTTGACAGAAGTACATTGAATGAGAAATGGCATTGTCCTGTAGGAAAAGCTTTGATTTATACATCATCATATACACGTCCTGACTCCCAGACAATAGAAACGAGTCCTATAATAGTTGGAAATACTGTCTTTATAGGAGCTTCGGACGGTTATCTTTATGCTATAGATAAAAATGAGGGAAACATAACAGCAAAATATCATTTAGGCTCCCCGATATTCAGTTCGGTTTCTTTTTCTGGAAATACACTATTTGTTTCTGATTTTGGAGGAAATGTATATGCCTTTTGTATGAAAGGCAAATGATATTCTTTTCCAATAAAGAATGTCGCGGTAATGTACTGAAATAGGTTGACAGGTAGCCCTTGTTTATCAATATGTTTTCTTTCATTTATCTATTGATCGAAAGAAAAATTAAAATTAATGTATTTTTTTCTTGATTGACTTGTGTGTGTTTCCGGTTTAAACCTACTTATGTATAAAAGCAGGTAAAATGGAAACACACGAATCAATCAAAAGAATGTTCCAACTGTATGTTGGAAAGCATTTCACCCGGGCGGGAAGGGCTGTGTTCGGGAAATGGTTACGTGCGCAGCAGAACCAGGTTGAAAAGAAAGACGTGTTGCATCAGTATTGGGATGAATCGGCCGGGGAAATATCTTCGGACACGTGGAATGAATGGAACCGTCTGCAGGAACGGATGGGACTGTCGTTCTATCGTGGGAAACGAATCCGGATGAGGTGGATGAGATATGCGGCTGCTATCGCAATTTTTGTGATGACAGCAGGTGGAACTTATTGGACAACCAGAGAATTGACTCTTCGGCAGTCGACCGAAATGTGTGAAATGTTTGTTCCGTATGGCAAAACTTGTGAGCTTGTATTGCCTGACAGTTCGCGTGTCTGGGTGAATACCGGATCTACCCTCTTATATCCGTCGGATTTCAAGCAGTTGGATTCACGTACGGTGTATCTGACCGGTGAAGCTTCATTCCAAGTATCCAAAAATAAGGAGAAACCTTTTATCGTAAAGACTTCAGGACTGGATGTACAGGCTTTAGGTACAGTATTTACCGTAAAGTCCTACGCCGGGGAAGATTATACCATGGCTACACTGGAAGAAGGAAGTGTGAAGGTCAGTCTGAAAGAAGGGGCAGAGGAGTCTTATGTGCTACAGCCGAGTGAACAGCTGGTATTTTCACATACAGACAAGAGTGTGCGGGTGAACCGGGTAGATTTATCGTTGTTCAGGATGGCACGCAAGGGGTATCTGATTTTTGAGGATGTCACCTTCGAACAGATGATTCTTACTCTTGAAAAGAAGTATGGAGTCACTTTCCAATACAATGCTACCCGTTATGGAACAGATTTGTATAACGTCAAGTTCGGACCTGATGAAAAGATTGAAGATGTCATGGAAATACTGCATCAGTTAATAGGTATACAATATATAATCAAGGGAAAAAGTATCATTGTCAAATAAGTAGAAGAAGGAGGAATTATCAGAAAAAGAAAACCGGAAAGAACAGCGCCAACTCCCCTTCCCGGTGTTTGAAACCAAGTATTTTAATTTTGTTCGTATAGGACCTTGAAACAAAACTATTTTTAAACACTTAAATTTCAGCTTACAAATATATGAAATTAACAAATCTGATACTAGAAGGAAGTAGAAAAAAATTTTCTCGGCTGTTGTGTGTCACCGCATTATCAACATGCAGCCTCTTTGCCTACGCCCAGCAACAGCCTGTCCGTCTGACAGGAAGCAACATTCCGTTGAAAAGTGTATTTAAGCAGATTGAGAAGCAGACGAAGCTTTTCATAGACTATAAGTCGCAAGACATTGATGATTCGCGTGTCATCCGGAAAATGCCGAAAGGTAACACTGTACAGGAAGTATTGGTGAAGCTATTGGACGGGACAGATTGTGTGGCGACCTATACCAATGGCCATATCATTATCCGGAAACAGACTTCCGGTACATCGCCTGAACGGAAATCGCATGTTACGGGTACAATTGTGGATGCCACGGGTGAACCTGTCATCGGCGCTAATGTCGTGGTAAAAGGAACAGCGAATGGAACAATTACGGACATAGATGGTAACTTTTCTTTGGACGCACCGGAAGGGGCTATTCTTCAGGTTTCGTACATCGGTTATGCGAATCAGGAAGTAAAAGTTGGTAAGCAAACGAAATTTACCATAGCATTGAAAGAAGATTCGGAAACTTTGGATGAAGTGGTGGTTGTGGGATATACAAAACAAAAGAAAGGATTATTAACAGGAGCTGTTGTTAATATGTCTGTATCAGAAGATTTGGAAAAATTACCAACAACATCTGCTGGAAATTTATTGGTGGGTAAAATTGCCGGTGTAAATGTCAGTACTCCAACAGCAATTCCTGGAAAGAATCCGGATATATCGATTCGTACCGGATCTTCTTGGAATAGTCAAGGGGTTTTGTATGTCATTGATGGTATGGTTAGAGGTGGGGGCGATTTTAATAATTTGAGTCCTTCAGAGATAGAGGATATTACTATTTTGAAAGACGCGGCATCTGCAGCTATTTATGGTTCTCGTTCGGAAGGGGGAGTCGTGTTGGTAACTACTAAAAAAGGTAAAATAGGGAAACCTACTTTTAGTTATTCTTATGGATATAGTTTTGATAGTCGAACAAAGAACCAGGAATTTACGAGTGCAGTAGAAACATTTGAATTATATAATCGAATAAATGGAGCTGCTCCTAATGCGGATTTTTGGTCTCAAGATGAGTTAGACTATTTGAAAACAATTAATGGCGGTTGGGGATACGACCATTTAGGACAGGCATATCGTAATCCATCGACTCAAACCCATAATTTGACGGTAAGTGGGGGAACAGATCTGATTAATTATTTTGCAGCAGCTTCTTATGTAAAACAAGAAGGTATGTTTGATCCATTAAATTATGACAAATACAATTTGCGAGTTAATGTCACTGCAAAAATATCTGACGATTTAGAAGCTTTTGTTGGTTTTGGTCTTTCTAACAATAAAACAACATCGATACATGAAGAGTATGGAACTCCGGAGCAAACTTATCAGTCTTTAATTTCGGATAATCCTGCATTCCCTGATTTTACGGATTCAGGAGCGTTGTTAGCACGGGGTGGAACATGGAACATTATGTCTCGTATGAATGGAGCCTCTGGTTATTTGAAAGAGACTTTTTTAAAGCCTCAATTGGTCGCTAGCTTGACTTATAAAATACCTTTTATTAAAGGAATGAATGCTAAAGTATCGTATGGGCAAACTTGGACTCATAATTATAAAGAGAATTTCTTTAAACGTTATGAGATGGTCGATACGAAAACAATGGGAACTAATGGACATATTTGGTCTACTAAGGATGAAGATATTACACGTACCTATTTATGTAGTTGGCCGGAAAAATCCTTATTGGAAAAAAAGTCTACTTGGAGCGGAGATAAGCAATTGAATTTCCAATTGAATTATGATCGAACTTTTAGCAAGCATCATGTGACGGCTGCTTTTGTGACAGAATGGACTGAAAGTTTTGGAGCCGGGGTGTATGGTGGCCGGGAAAATTTTCCTGTCTATACGACTGACCAGTTCTGGGCGGCAAGTTCTACACGTGAAGATACCTATGGAGGAGGCGATACAACCTGGGAAAGCGGTCGTATGTCTTATGTCGGACAGTTTACTTATTCATATGCGGACAAATATTTGATGAGTTTCTCTTTTCGTGAGGATGGTTCGATGAATTTTGCTCCGAATAAGCGTTGGGGATTTTTCCCTGCAGGGTCGTTAGGATGGGTTATATCAGAAGAGGACTTTTTTAATAAGTCATTTGTCGATTTCTTGAAATTAAGGCTTTCGTTGGGTTTGACAGGAAATGATTCGGTCGGTGGATGGCAATGGCAATATTCATATGCGCAAGGTAATTCTGATTATTGGGGAACAGATCCGACACGTTATGTGGGCATAAAATATGGTAGCGTGGTTAATCCTGATCTGACTTGGGAAAAGTCGTTGAGTTGGAACTTAGGTGTAGATACACATTTGGGAAAAAATTGGAATGCATCTGTTGATTATTGGTTCAGAAATACTTATGATATTTTAGGGGATAGACAGACAACTTTGCCTACAACGTTTAGTCAGTCAATGCCTAAAGAGAACTATGGAGAAATTCATGCGCAGGGGATTGATTTGAATATTGGCTATAAAGGGCAAACGAAAGATTTCAATTATTATGCAAATATGACGATGTCGTACGGTTGGAATGAGGTGATAAAGAAAGATTATGCTGAAAATGCGAAAGAAATAGATATACCTATAGGACGTGCCACCAACTATATTACAGGTTATGTTTATGATGGTATTATCCGTACGCAAGAACAATTGGATGATTTCAATAAAATGTATCCGAATTATACGATTAATGGTAAAAAACCGGAATTAGGAATGATGGTCTATAAAGATGTCAGCGGTCCGGATAAAACTCCGGATGGTATAATTGATTCTTGGGATAAGGTGATTTTACATGACAATAACTTTCCGGTAGTATATGGTATCAATTTAGGTGGAAGCTGGAAAGGTCTTTCTTTAGATGTGATGTTCTCAGGGCGTTTGGGCGAGTATAAATCTTTTAAGGATTTACAAGAAGGAGCGGAATGGCATCGTATGTGGCATGAATGGTATGATAATAGTTGGACGGAAGATAATCCGAATGCTATGTTACCAAAACGTTTACCTTATAGTGAATATAAGACTTACAGTGAAGACAGTGAGTTTTGGTTAGTTAAGAATAATTTCTTGCGTTTGAAATATGCGACGTTGAGTTATAGTCTTCCAAAATCATTATTATCCTCAGTGTTCGGAAATTTATTCCAAGATATAAAGTTGTATTGTACGGGAACGAATCTGTTTGTATGGAGTAAGTTTAAGTATTATGATCCGGAAATCGGATCTGGTAAACAGTTCCCGATTTCCCGTTCTTTTAATATAGGTGTGAATGTCAAGTTTTAATCAAAGAAATAAATAGAGATATGAAACTGAAAAATAATATTGTATCCGGGTTATTGCTTTTGGCATTGACCGGTTGTAGTTTGGATTATGAGAATACGGGTGCGATCAATCCGGATAATGTGTGGAAAGACAAGACGATGATTGTGGCCTATCTGACTGATATTTATGGAGGCATGAGGCCCGGATGGCCTGTCAATAGCAATGGAACGGATGAAGGAATGAATGGCCCTAAAGATATGAGCCAATATGTCCGTGGGGAGATTACGGTTGACAATACGGGGCAAGGACTGGGGTATGAATATATCGACAAGATCAACTTTTTCCTCCAAGAATTGGAGAAGGTGTCACCGGATGTCCTTTCGGAAGAAGAGAAATTACAGTTGCGGGCTGAGGCTTTATTTTGGCGTGCTTGGGATTATTGGGCGAAAGTTCAGAATTTAGGAGGTGTCCCATTGATCTTAGAACCACAAAATGTAAATGATTATGAGTCTCTATTCAGGGAACGTAATAGTACATCGGAGTGTATTCAACAAATTCTTCAAGATTTAAACGAGGCGATTGAAAATTTGCCTGATTCATGGGATGATGCTAATTATGGTCGAATAGACAAAGGATGTGCGATGGCGATGAAGGGACGCGTGTTGTTGTGGTATGCGAGTCCTTTATTTAATCCGAATCATGAACAGGATCGTTGGATGGCAGCCTATAATGCCAACAAGGAAGCTGTAGATTTTTTACGGAGTGTTGGAAAGGGATTGTATCAAGGCAAGTTTGAAGATATCTGGTATGAGGAACGGAATGTGGAATGCATCATGGTCAACCAATATTATTATTCGGATCATGCGTTTAATCAGAGTAATATTCGTCCGGAACCGTTTAGTGGTGGTTCTGCCAATCTGAATCAGATGATTTTACCATTATTGATGGCTTTCCCAAAGATTGATGGTTCTAAACTAGAATTGGATATTAACCGTTTACAGGAAGATTCGGAATATAATGCTCGTTTTGTGGATGAGTTCTATACCAATCGGGATCCTCGTATGTATGCTACGGTATTTTTGCCAGGTACGGTGTATCCGTCGGCAGATGAATTTATAAAAGGAGAAAGTTTTTGGGATGCATGGAAAAAGGCGAATGATCCAGAAACTGGTGTTTATTATCGAACTTTGATCCAAGATCAGTTGGGGAAAGGTATAGGTGCAGGTGTTTCTTCTGGTTTCTTCCAGCTAAAAGGTTTCGACAAGTCTTTAGATCAAGCAACCCTTTCTCGAGGAGAGACTGATTGGATTGAAATACGTTTCGCAGAAGTTTTGATGAATATGGGTGAAGCAGCTAATGAAATAGGTAAAACAGATGAAGCTTTGGAAGTATTGTATAGTATTCGTAAACGAGCTGGTATTCAGTCAACCGATGGTAAATACGGCATTATTGCTACATCTCAAGATGAGATTCGTCAAGCTTATATGGATGAACGTTTTATAGAGTTTGCTTATGAAGGGAAACGTTGGGGAGATTTGCGACGTTGGAAGCGTTTTGATATTTTGAATGAACTGAAATATCGATCTGGACTTTATCTGGTAATCAAAGATGAAGCTGATGTAGCAACAATGGATTGGAGTCAAAGCATGATTGAGGATGCTGATGTTCGTAAGAAATTCCGTTTCGATTATATTGAATGTTTGGATGGAGATAAATCTTACATGTTTAATCTTGATTTGAATCATTGGTTCTATCCTATTGCACAGAATGATTTGGATCGTAACTCCAAATTAGAACAAAATAATGAGTGGGGTGGTACATTCGATCCGTTGAAGTAACTTTCGGGAGTGTTTGTTGAACGCCGGGGTAGCACTTTCTGCGGTATATTAGGAGAGATTGTTATTCTGGCGTTTTTTTATAACGTAACTCAAGTTTCCAATGTAGTAAAGTTTTTAAGTATCGAATTTACCAAAACTGACAGGAGTTAAAGGAGTTATCGCCCACCAGGGCGGGCTTAGGAGTCAAAAGCCAATAGCCCTGTTGCTACTAATATTCCTATTATAAGACTATCGGCTCTGACTTCTAACGAAGCGAAGCAAAATGATAACTTCTATAACTTATTTACTTCCAGCTAAATCAGAAACTTAAATAATTTAGTGGTAAAAATAAAAACGGATAATGACATTGATAAAATACGAACAGATGATGAATTTAAGAATACTTATATGTATATGGGGAATTATTTGTACCACCTTCTCTTCGTTTGCTCAGATAGAGGGCTGGTCTTCAGATAATGGGGATGGAACATTTACAAACCCTATTTTATGGGGGGATTGGCCGGATCCGGATGTGATTCGGGTAGGAGATGATTTTTACATGGTTTCTACTAGTATGCATTATGTTCCGGGAAGTCCGATTCTGAAATCGAAGGATTTAGTCAATTGGGAAATGGCAGGTTATGCAGTGGACCGTTATGAAGAAGATCCTCGGTATGATATGCAGGGAGGGACACTTTATCTGAATGGTTCATGGGCCAATTCCATCCGCTATCATAATGGTAAGTTTTATGTGGCATTTTGTACTCCTTATGGTTGGGGTGCGGAAAAAGGACATTTCTCGATTTGCGAGGCCAATCGCCCGGAAGGTCCGTGGAAGCGAACCATTTTCCCTGAGTATTTATATGATCCGGGTTTGTTCTTTGACGATGATGGGAAAGTGTATGTTGTGCATGGACAACATCGTTTATATATCACAGAACTGACTTCTGATGTACATGCGGTGAAAGGTGAACCAGTAGAAATTTGGAATCAAGGTTTTAAAGATAGTCAAACATATGGAGATGCTTTTGGTTTGGAAGGTTCTCACATGTATAAAATTAATGGAATGTATTATATCACTTGCCCGGCTGGAGGGACGGAAGGGTGGCAGGTCTGCTTGCGGTCGAAAAATATTTTTGGACCTTATGAACATAAGGTTATTGTAGAGGATAATAGCTCGTATCCACCCAACGGATTACATCAGGGAGGTATGGTTCAATTAAAAAACGGTGATTGGTGGTTTATCATTATGCAAGATCGTGGGCCGATCGGTCGTGTTCCCCATTTATTGCCCGTGACGTGGGTGGATGGTTGGCCTATGTTGGGTGTAAATGGGAAAGATGCTATTACCTATCAGAAGCCGAACGTCGGTGAGCAGGTGAAAATAACAATCCCGGCCACTTCTGACGATTTTAATAAAAAACAATTAGGGTTACAATGGCAATGGAATCATAATCCGGATAATAGTAAATGGTCCTTATCGGAGCGTAAAGGATATATGCGTCTGAAAGCATCGTTAGCGAAAGATTTGACAGTTGCAAGGAATACGTTGACCCAACGAGTACAAGGCCCTAATTCGACGGGTACAGTGGAGGTGGATGTATCTGGATTGAAAGACGGAAATATAGCGGGGTTGGGTGTGTTCCAATTTCCATACGCTTATGTGGCAGTTCGACAAGAAAACGGACGAAAGGAAATAGTGATGTGCAACAACGGGAAGATGGAAGAAGTAGTGTGTCCTGTTGGCTTAGAGCAACGAATTTGGTTTCGAGCTAGAATAACCGATAAGGATTTTACAGCCCGTTTTTATTATAGCCTGAATGGTACGGACTTTATACCTATTGGGAATGTACTACAAATGGGGTTGGGATTGGCCTGGACCGCCAATCGTTTTGCTTTGTTTAATTATTCGACAAAAGAAGAAGGTATAGGCGGTGTCGCTGATTTTGATTGGTTTAAATTTTATTTGAAATAATGATTCTATAGAACTTCTATAGAATATAAATTATATGTGTTCAAAATCAATACTTTGAGACCTTATTCGTGTTTTTGATTATATAATTAAATTAAAAAGAGAATAATATGAGAGTTCAAAACAAAATATTGACATCTGGATTTTCCTTTTTATTATTTGTGGTGCAGACTGCATTTCCAGCAGAATGGGTAAATGAAAGTATCTCTGTGAATGATGCAACGTATGTATCCAAACGTCCTGTTTTGGAGAAAAGAGCGTTCGTCTCATCGGCTGTAGAACGAAAGTTGGATGAAGTGGCGGCAAAAATAGCGGATGATAAATTGAAATGGATGTTTATAAACTGTTTCCCAAATACTCTGGATACTACGGTAAAATTTAAAATGCGAGATGGATATCCTGATACGTTTGTCATAACGGGAGATATAAATGCCATGTGGTTAAGGGACTCATCGGCACAAGTGCAGAATTATTTATCGTTGGCAGCAGAAGATGAAGGTTTGAAAGAAATGATAAAAGGACTGATAAACAGACAGCTCGATTGTATCTTATTGGATCCTTATGCAAATGCTTTTAATGACGGTCCTACCGCTTCCGGTTGGCAGACGGATGCTACAGAAATGCGGAAAGAAGTCAATGAAAGAAAATGGGAGATAGATTCTCTGTGTTATCCTATCCGTTTGATTTATCAGTATTGGAAGGCAACAGGGGACGATTCGGTATTCAATGCTAAATGGGAAAAGGCGATGGCGTTGATTTTAAAAACTTTCCAAGAACAACAACGGAAAGAAAACGACGGACCTTATTCTTTTGAACGTCATACAGGAAACGCTATCGGTACATTAGTGAACCGAACCGGGAATCCGGTTAATCCGGTGGGCATGGTCGTTTCCTGTTTCCGGCCATCGGATGATGCTACAATTTTTGGCTTTTTGGTTCCATCGAATATGTTTATTGTTGCCTCTATGCGTCAGCTTTCTGAAATTATCAGAACCACCGGTAACGGAAAGAATTTACTTAATCAGACAGAACGTTTGAAAAAAGAAGTTGATGAAGCTATACAGAAATATGGAATAGTGAATCATCCGGTTTTTGGTAAAATCTATGCTTATGAGGTGGATGGATATGGTGGATGTAATCTGATGGACGATGCGAATAATCCAAGTCTGCTTTCTGTTCCGTATTTTGGATATGTAAATGCAGATGATCCGGTTTATCAGAATACACGCAAATTTGTGTGGAGTAAGCATAATCCATATTTTTTTAAGGGAACAGTGGCTGAAGGAATCGGTGGGCCACATTGTGGCAAAGATAAAATCTGGCCGATGAGTATAATTTCGAAAGCTTTGACTTCTGAAGACAAGGAAGAGATAGCGGAATGTCTGCGTGTATTGGTCAATACGGATGGGAATACCGGATTTATTCATGAAAGTTTTCATAAAGATAATCCTGCAGATTTTTCCAGAGGTTGGTTTGCGTGGGCCAATACACTGTTTGCCGAATTGGTATTAAAAATATCGGAGAAATATCCTGAATTACTATTGGAATCATATACTGAGTGATATTTGATTATGACATTTTATTATATGAAATCGATGAAGAAGATAATTTTGTTTATGATAGCTGTAACGTCCGTTTTCCGTTTGTTTGCGGTAGAGACGATACCGGCAAAAGAGTTTTCAAATCCAGACCGTATTCGTTATGACGGTTCTTGTATGACCATTGACGGTAAGGATGTATTCATCTATAGTGCCGCTTTTCACTATTTCCGTTGTCCCGAAGAATTGTGGCGTGACCGTTTCCAGAAGATAAAGGAGGCCGGCTTTAATACGGTAGAGACTTACGTTCCATGGAACTGGCATGAACGGGAAATGCCTGCGGGATTATCAGATACGACAAAGTTTGACTTTTCTGATATAAAGAGATGGTTGAAGATGGCACAGGATGAATTTGGCTTTTATACGATAGTTCGTCCGGGACCATTCATCTGTGCGGAATTCTCGGGAGGAGCATATCCCCGTTGGTTGGCTAAATTCCGTCCTCAGGGCTATCAGGGGCTTTGGTTGCGCAGTGCGGATCCTACCCACGTACGTTGGTGTGTCCATTGGTTCGATGCTGTCTGCAAGGCATTGGCCGATGAACAGCTTACCAGAAAGCCGAAAGGCGGGAAAGGTATCATCCTTATCCAAATAGAGAATGAATACAATGCCCATGGGTGTGAGAACAAGTCTTATTTTTTGAAGGAACTCTACCGTTCCGTGCGTCGGAACGGGTTCGATATTCCAGTCTTTACTTGTCTGACTGGAGAATGTCGTGGAAGCAGCGATAAGGAACTTTCTCAGGTGTTCGATTGTGACAATTATTATGTCGGCCAGTCGGATGCACCGAGTTGTGCCCACCGGATGGTCTCTCTGAAGAGTAGTCAGCCTGACGCTCCCGGCTTTGTGACAGAACTGCAGGGGGGGTGGTTTTCTCTGGTGACTGGTACGCTGAGTGAAGAGCATTATTCGGATGCCCGTCATTTCAAGGCCATTGGTCTGATGAGCATGTTGGGCGGATGTACGGGGATAAACTATTACATGTTTGCCGGAGGTACCCATTTTTCCGGTTGGGGAGCCCGCGGGATGACTACTTCGTATGATTACAATGCCGCTATCCATGAAAGTGGTGCTGTGGGTGATAAATATTTGGCAGCAAAAGGATTGGGAGAATTCCTTCATAAGTATGAATCGCAGTTGGTAAGATCTACGGGAGGACCTTGTAAGATAGAAGGAGTTCCAGAATCTGTATTCGGAGGAGTTAGGATGGCGAAAGATGGTACTTTGTTTGTCTTTCTGCATAACACGGATACGGGTAAACTCTGTAAAGGGAAGGCAACCTTATTGCCGGGAAAGATACAGTCGCCTCGGCAGGCGATGTATAATATCGATCAGAATGGGAATAAAGTATTGATGCAAGTAGACGAATCCCAAAAGGGGGATTCTTTGGCTGTGTCACCGATACAGGTAACCTATGAGTTGGGTCCTTTGGATACGAAGGTGTTGGTAATACCTGTAAAAAAGAATCCGGAGAAAGGTGTGTGGTGGCCTAAAAAACAATCTGCCATAGAACGTCCTTCTCGTTTACCTGCCCCGGTGCGCATCGCCTCGGTGAAAAGGAGGGAAGATTCGACAGAGAAAGCACAATGGATTCCTTTATCTCGTTTGGTCTCTTTGCCTGATTTAGGCATTAATGATTTCCGGTATAGCCTGTACCGGGCCAAAGTGAACTTGAGCAGACAACAGGTGGAAAATGAGAAGTATCTGCTGTTCAATATGTTTACACGAGATATTGTATCTGTACAGGTGAACGGGAAGAATGTCGTCCGTCTTTTCCCTGACAAAGCTGATGCACAGACATGGACCACACGGAACTGTTTTGATCGTATACGTCCGGATGAGTATGACAACCGGTTCGATGTTTCCGGCACCTTACAGGAAGGGGAGAATGAGATTTTGGTTGTCTATGAAAATTTGGGCCATGCCCACGGATATGTACCGATGGAGGAACTTTCCGGAATCCGTGAAGCCGGGCTTTCCGTTTCGGAGACAGCTTTGTCGCATCCGCTTGAATGGGAATATGCTGCTGATGCGGCTGGTGTGACAGAAGGCTGGATTCTGCCCCGATTCGACGATGGGGACTGGTCGGTGGTTCCGCTTGACATCCGTTCGGAGATTCCCCGGAAGGGAAACGGGATACAGCCGGTGGCAGAACAGGACGGGCTGCTGACTTGGTATCGTATCGAGTTTACCTTACCTTCTCAGAACCCCTCTGTCTGGATTCCCTGGCTGATGAGGATTAACGCTTCCGGCAACGGGTTCATGTGGTTGAATGGCCACAACATCGGCCGCCATTGGGAAGCCGGTCCGCAGCGGGAATTCTATCTGCCCGAATGCTGGTTGAATTTCGGTAAGGACAAGAAGAATGTCCTGGTTCTGGGCTTGCGCCAGACGGTCAACGGAGCCGTGATAAAGTCCATGGAAATAGCCCCTTATCGGGATGCTGCAGAAATGAAGGAATAGGAATCCGGACAAATGGAGAAGTTTAATAAAGATCAATCACAGTATAAATAAAATGGAGTTATTGTATATGAATGGATTTACCAAGATGAACAGTATATGGGTATTGCTTCTGGTGTTGATAGGTACTGCCTGTGCAAGAAAAGAAAATGCCCGTATCACATTGGATATGAATACGGACTGGGCTTTCTATCGTGGGGATGTTGCACACGGTGAAGATGTCGGTCTGGATGATTCCCGATGGATACCTGCAACCATTCCTCATATCATGCAACTGGAAAAGAAACATTGCGGTGGGGATGTTATCTACGACGGTATCGGCTGGTATCGTCGGTATTTCAAACTTCCGGAGAATTATGCGGGTAAACGTATCGCCGTGTCGTTCGAGGGAGTGATGAATGCTTGTGAACTGTTTGTCAATGGTCATAAGGTGACAGAACACAAGGGAGGGTATGTTGGTTTCACATCGGATATCTCTGATTATGTCAACTGGAACGATGACAACCTCCTGGCTCTGCGTGTGTCTGCCGCATACGATTCGCTGACTCCTCCGGGAAAGCCCCAGGATCGTCTGGATTTTTATTATTACAGTGGAATCTACAGGGATGTGAAGATGGTTGTCACCGACAAGCTACATATCTCCGACGAACTGGAGGCGGATGAAGTGGCGGGCGGTGGGCTTTTCATCACTTACCCGAAAGTGGAGAAGGAAGAAGCTTTGGTGGCTGTCCGTACCAGCCTGAAGAACGGTCATGGGGAATGCCGCAATGGGGTGTTGCAGTCCGTGCTGAGGGATGAGGAAGGAAAGGTGGTCGCAGAACAAGAGAATCCGTTCTCACTGGAAGGTGGAGACGACTGTTGTCTGGAGCAGACCCTGACTGTCAGTAAGCCACTTCTTTGGCATCCCTATCATCCGCACCTTTATGAACTGGAGTGTCAGGTGAAGGTGGACGGTAAGACGGTCGACTCCCGTACGGAAACAATAGGTATCCGTACCATCCGATACGACCGCGACAAAGGTTTCTTTATCAACGGTGAACATCTTTATCTGGTCGGGGCCAACCGCCATCAGTCGTTCCCGTATGTAGGGGATGCGGCTTCCAATTCCATGCAGGAACGTGATGTGATTGACATGAAACGGGGTGGTTATAATGCCGTGCGTGCCGCCCATTATCCCCAGGACCCGGCTTTTCTTGCCGCTTGCGACAGGTATGGACTGCTGGTGGTTGAATGTATTCCCGGATGGCAATATTTCAACGAGGATCCGGTATTTACCGAACGGCTTTGCCAGGTGGCCAGACAGATGATTCGTCGCGACCGTAACCATCCGTCCATAGTCCTTTGGGAGACTGCGCTGAATGAGACGCATTATCCGTTGGAGGTGGTCAAAGCCATTTATCGGATTGCCCATGAAGAGTATCCCGGCAATCAGATGTATACATCTGCCGACTATTTCAGCCATGAAGAGACGGAACCTTACTATGACGTTTTCTATAAACAGGTGGGCCGTTTCCCGAAGGACGGGAATGTGATGAGTAATTACCTGGACGACCAGATTGCTGTCAAGCCGCTCCTTACGCGTGAATGGGGTGACGGAGTAGGTGAAAAACCGCGTGTACGCCTAGATGAGAATGAAGAGGAGCAGATGAAGCAATGCCGCGGACGTTTCCAGCAGCTGATAGGGAAAGGCTATTTCGACTGGTGCATGCTGGATGCCAATCCGCGTATGGGCGGCCATTTCTTGTGGAGTTACAACGACTATAACCGGGGGGCGGAAGAGTATACGATGTTCTGTGGTGTGGTCGATGTGAACCGTTATCCGAAGTTCAGCTACTACATGATGCAGAGCATGCGTCCGAAAGAAGTCTCTCAACCGGGACTTTATGAGGGGCCGATGGTACATATCGCTTCTTTCAACTCCTCGGAGAAATACATCTCATCGACAACCGATATACCGGTCTTTTCTAATTGCGATGAAGTTCGTCTTTACCGGAATGGGAAACTGATCGGACAGCAGACACGGGAAGCGCAGAAGGATACTTATGGAGCCATCATTGAAAAGGGCGGAAGTCCGCTCTATCTCTTCAATGCCGGTGGCTATGAAAGCGGAGAACTGAAAGCAGAAGGCGTGGTGGACGGGAAAGTAGTTACCACTCATACGGTCCGTACTCCGGGTGCACCTCATCATGTGGAAGTGGTTGTTCCCGATCATCCTGTCATTCCGGTTGCAGACGGTAGCGATATGATTCCGGTCTATTTCATCATCTGCGATGAAAACGGTACAAGAGTAAACACTTCAGATGCGGAGATTCGTATTACTGTTACTGGTGAGGGTACATTGATAGGTGACGGTATCCGCCGGATCGGCATCAACCCGCAGCGCGTAGAAGGGGGCGTTGGATTTGCTTTTGTCCGCACTACCAAGAAGGCTGGACGGATTACCCTGACGGCTACATCGGAGGGACTGCAGAGCGGTAAAACGGAGATTACTACCCGTCGTTTTGAAGGAGAATACCTGCCGGACGGTTACCATCGTCCTTTTACCGGCAATGAGGAAGATGGTGTAGTTGTCAAGCCGACCCGTTGGGACAAACAGATATTGGAAAGGCCGGTAGCGGAAATTGAATCGGTTAAGGTTTCCTCCACCCAAGACGGTTATCCGGAATCGAACCTGACCGACAGTGATGATTTCAGTTGGTGGATTGCCGGCGAGGATACTTTTCCGCAGGTCATCACACTGACACTAACAGAGCCGACGGATATCATCGCCAGCCGCATCCGTTTCCAGAAAGACAGTTCTTCGTATAAGCATCGGGTAGAGGTCTCGGAAGACGGGGCTTCGTGGGAACTTCTGTATGAGCGTGAATGTACGGGTTGGGATTTTAAACCGGTACGTCTGGGAAAGAAACTCAGATACTTTCGGCTAACCATAGAAGATGTGTCGGAGGGAAGAGCAGGACTGGCGGAAATTACACTTTTTAAATAGCCAGGTGTAATAGAGGGAATAGGTACGATAGGAGCATCATGATGTTCTGTATAGAAATTTTGCTTTGTTTCTTCAGTCAATCAGTAATAAACATTTGAATGAATTGGTTGCTACGGATAATGGTGATCCTACATCATTCACTCCGTTCCAAAGTGCTGAACGGGAGTCGTTCAACGGTTTGGCATTGGCTATTGTTCGAGGGAAGGAAGGAATTGCAGGGAAGATGCAGGTAAAAGTAAGTGGAGCTGGTCTGGAATCTGCTTCGATAGAAATTGAAGTGAAATAAAAGAAAGAAGAAAAGGATGCAGCCGGTGAGACAGAAGGCTGAATCCTGTCTCGATTCGGAGATGGGAACTGGTTGGTGATTTCCATCCGTTCGAAACCCTATCAGGATGCCGCAGAGATGAAGAAAAAGGAATCTAGGCAATGGATACGTATAATAAAAATCAGTCATATTGACTTTGAAAGAGTCTACAGAGATTATCGCCAGCCGTATCCGTTTTCCGAAAGACAGTTCTTCGTATAAGCATCGGTTAGAGGTTTCGGAAGACGGATCTTCGTGGAAACTTCTGTATAAGCGTGAATGTACGGGTTGAGATTTTAAGTCTGTACAGATGAATAAGAGACTGAAGTATTTCAGGATAACAATCGAAGATGCTTCCGAGGGGCGTGCCGGACTGGCTGAAGTGACTTTATACAAATAGAGTAAAAAATAGTCGGGATTTACTTAGAGTGATTGGTGCAATAATATAATATAATATAATGTAAGGAGATGAAGAAGTTTGTGTGTTTGATTGCGGTATTCCTTTTGTGCAGCCATTTGTCTGCACGGGAATACCATGTGTCCGTAAAAGGAAAGGATACAAATGTGGGCAGTTTGTCTGCACCGCTGCGAACTATTCAGGCGGCTGCTGACAAGGCGATGCCGGGCGATGTGATTACCGTGCATGAAGGAATTTATCGGGAACGGGTGGTACCGCCTCGTGGCGGTGAATCGGACGAGAAACGTATCATTTATCAAGCTGCACCGGGCGAACGGGTGGTTATTAGCGGTTCGGAACGGGTTAAGGGTTGGGAAAAAGTACAAGACAATGCGTGGAAGTTGACTTTGCCTGATTCGTTCTTTGGCGAGAGCAATCCGTTTGACGAACAGATATATGGCAGTTGGTATCGTGGCAAAGGACGTCCGAACCACACAGGAATGGTGCTTCTTGAGGGGAAACGTATCCGTGAGACGTTTTCGTTAGAAGATGTGTTGCAGCCACTTGATGGCAAACAACCGCATTGGTATGCCGAAGCCGACGGCAACGGTGGCCCTGTATTGATGAATTTCGAATGGGTAGAGCCGGTGGGTGGCAAACGGCAGACTTCCATGCATGCTTCGGTAAAAGGGGGCGATGCGGCTATTTGCATTACGATTGTCAACCGATGGCCTTTCGGTTATTTGAAAGATGGGTCAGAGATGTATTTCGACCAGGTGGATTTTGGTACAGGTTCGGATACACTGATTTTTCAGGCGGCTACATTAGGCAAGGGGGGAACAGTCGAAATGCGTTTGGATACGCCTGATGGGGAATTGTTGGGAACCTCGCAGGTGACGAATACGGGTGACTGGGAGAAGTTCGAAGAGTTCTGCCTTCCGATGAAACGAGTGCTGGAGGGCAAACACAACCTCTGTTTGGTCGTTCGTGCGCCGGAGTTGCCTGAAAAGGGGAAGACTTCTATCTGGGCACAGTTCCCTGATAGTGTGAATCCCAATAAGGCAGGTGTGGAGATTACAGTTCGTCCGCAAGTCTTTTATCCGGAGAAGACAGGGATAGACTATATCACTGTCCGCGGATTTATTCTGGAGAATGCCGCTACTAACTGGGCACCTCCCTCAGCCGAACAGCCAGGTCTGATCGGACCGCGCTGGGCAAAAGGATGGGTGATTGAAGCCAATACCATCCGTAACTCCCGTTGTGCCGGTATTTCGTTGGGCAGACCGACATTCGGCCATTCGCATCATTACCGTTTCATGCCTCCGAGAGTCTATCCGGAAGCGGATGGAGGGCAGACGGAACAGCAGTTGTTGGATTATTTCGCCCATGCTTCTTGGAATAAAGAGGATGCCGGATTCCATGTCATTCGCAACAATCATATTTATGATTGCGGACAAGCGGGAATTGTCGGTTGCAGCGGTGCTGCTTTCAGTGTGATAGAGGGTAATGAAATTCATGATATATGTTTGGACGAGACTTTCGAAGGCGACGAGATGGCGGGTATCAAGTTGCACTTTGCCGTGGATGCCATCATCAGAGACAATCATATCTATAACACCATCCGTGGTTTGTGGCTCGACTGGGGTTCGCAAGGTATGCAGGTGACGGGCAATCTGTTTCACGACAACAACGTGCAGGAGGATATTTTCATAGAGGTTTGTCACGGCCCGATACTTTTGGCAAACAATATCCTGTTGTCCGGCTATTCGCTGATTCTGTCGCAAGGGATTGCCGGGGTACACAATCTGGTGACGGGTAAGGTGCTTGCCGGATTAGACCGTTGCGCCGGGGGTAGGTATTCTTTTTTTTACGAACCGCATGGGACGGTCTCGGTCGGCAATGTGCGGAATATGGGAGGTGACTTGCAATGGGTGAACAACCATTTCGCCCAAAAGGCCTCTTTGGGTAACTGGGACGAATGCCTGCTACCTATCCGTTACAAAGGCAACCTGTTTACGGCAGGGGCACATCCCGACAAGCGGGAAAAAGATTTTGTGGAGGCTTCCGGTTTTGACTCTGCTATCCGTTTGGAGCAGCGTGCTGACGGTTGGTATCTGAAGATGAATGTCCCCCAGGAAGGTATCACGAATCCGAAAAGCCGGTTAGTGACTACCGAAACATTGGATAAGGCGATTATCCCTCAACAAGCATTTGTGAATCCGGATGATAGTCCCATTGCCATCGACAAGGACTATTTGGGAAATAAGCGGAATGCTGTGCATCCTTACCCGGGACCGATAGAGGTGGAGAAAAGCGGTGCGCAGGAATGGAAAGTCTGGCCTAAATGATTGATATGAAATCTATAAACGAAGGAAGTCTGAGGACGATATTGATGTATAGAATCAAGAAAAGCAGTAGAAACAAATAAATACGTGTTACGGTGAAAAAAAAGATATTTTTAGGAATCGGGTGCTCTTTTTTACTGGTAGCGCTAGTAGCTTGTACTTCTAATCAGAAAAAAAACGAAACAGGAATAACGGCGGACAGGATGTTGAATCCGATTTCTCCTCCCGGGTTATATATTGCGGATCCAGAAGTCCGACCAATGCCTGACGGTAGGATTTATGTGTACGGTTCACGTGATGAACCCGAACATGTTTGGTGTTCCCATTCTTATAATGTATTGTCTACTTCCGACCTGATTCATTGGAATGTGGAGCAGATGTCGTTTGCGACTACCGGTAAAGGGAAACAAACGAATTATACTGACCGAACGCTGTATGCTCCGGATTGTATTTATCATAACGGGAAATATTACCTGTATTATTGTTTGGAGGGAGGTGGTGAGGACGAAGGTGTGGCTGTGTCTTCCTCTCCGTATGGCCCCTTTAAAGAGGGTATGAAAATCGAAGGTATCAGCGGAATCGACCCGTCGGTTTTCATTGACGATGACGGACAGGGGTATCTGTTCTGGGGGCAAGGGTATGCGAAAGGAGCTAAATTGAGCAAGGATATGCTGACGATTGAGGGAGCCGTGCACGACAGTTTGCTGACGTATGAGGAGCATGCTTTTAATGAAGCAAGTTCTGTTCGGAAACGAAACGGAATTTATTATTATATATATGGGGGGCACCAACGGCACGGAGAATCTAATTGTGCAACATTAAACTATGCAACAGCAACTTCTCCTTTCGGACCGTACACCTATCGAGGAGTTATCATCGACAATTGGGGCAGCAATCGGAGGATAGTCAATAATCATGGTTGTATCTTTGAAGTGGACGGTCAATGGTATATTGCCTACCATCGGCCTACGCACGGAGGAGCAATGATGCGCAAGGCATGTTTGGAACCTATTACCTTCAATCCGGACGGCACTATTCAAGAAGTAGAAATGACAACGCAAGGTATTGGCGGACCGATGTCTCCATTGTTGCGGATGGATGCAGCAAGAGCCTGTCTGATGGGAGGACATGTTACTGTAGTCGCCCGTTATCCGAAATATGACATTCCCGTAGAATATTTGGCGGAAATAAGAGATGGTGATTATGCTTATTGGAAATACTACGATTTCGATCAAGCGGAAGTGAAACGTTTCATCTGCAAAACATGGGATAATAACCGTGCTGCCAAGATTGAGCTGCGTTTGGATAGTCCGGAAGGAGAATTGATAGGTGTCTGCGAGTTGGAACCGATGCAAGGTGAGACTGCCTATGTATTACATGAAGCATCAGTCAAATCGGTAAAAGGCAAACATGCCCTCGTAATGGTTTTCAGAGGTGATCCTCTTGCAAAAGAAGAAGACATAATGAATCTGGAATGGTTTACTTTTACCGAATAAGCCTCCTAAAAAGTAAAATGTGTAGCCGTCTGTTGGATGATAAGATTATTGAAAAAGTCTGTAACTGCTATAACATCTGCCGTCATGGGAAGGCAGCTCCGCAGCCCGAGTTTTATTTGCCGGAATATTGGTCGAACTTCGGAATGGGTGGGAAGGATGTTTTGGTGTTGGGATTGCGTCAGTTATCCCATAGTGTATAATGATGCGTTGTTTGTGAGCGAGAAAAATGAATATGTGTGGTGGTATGTTGTGGAACGAACCACATTCCGAACATCCATTTATAGTTTGTAACACAATGATGAATTGTATATGATTTGTGTCTTATTTAGTGATATAATGGAATTAATGAATTAAGAATAGATGAAAAAATTATTTAATTGTGCAGTATTGTGGCTTGCTTTTGCAAGCATGGCCTTAGCCAAAAGCCCGAAAAATATCATTATTATGATTGGTGACGGGATGGGAATCAACCAGATTCAAGCTGCTTATACGCAGAATGGCGGACACCTGAACATGACAGACCGTTGTCCTTTTGTTGGCTTGCGTCGAACGAACTCCGCCAATAGTTACACAACCGATTCGGCTGCCGGTGGAACGGCTATTGCCACAGGCACGAAAACGAACAACGGAATGGTCGGTATGACTCCGGACAGTGTCCCGTTGAACTCGATTATCCGGTTGGCTACTTTGAAAGGCTTATCGACGGGAGTTATTGCTACCAGTTCGTTGACTGATGCTACTCCGGCCTCTTTCGTGGCCCATCAACCTTCACGTTATATGCAGGAAGAAATTGCGGCAGATTATTTGAATAGCGACATCAATCTTTTCATTGGTGGCGGGAGAAAATATTTTGAGCGGCGGAAAGACGGCCGGAACATATCGGAAGAAATGGAGGAAAAGGGTTACGAGGTAGTTTATTCCTTGGCTGAAGCTAAGGATATTTCCGGTAATCTGGGCGTGTTGCTTTCCGAAGACGGGATGGAACCAGTTGATAAGCGAGAAAATGGCTTTCTGGCAAATGCTACGGAATTGGCGATAGAGCAATTGTCGGAAAATAAGAAAGGCTTTGTCCTGATGGTGGAAGGTTCCCAAATAGATTGGGGTGGACATAATAACGACCAGGAATACATGGTAGGCGAGACCATTGACTTTGACCGGGCGGTAGGCAAAGCGCTCGATTTTGCAGAAAAAGACGGAAACACATTGGTGGTTATCACGGCGGACCATGAAACTGGTGGTATTGCTATCCATGGTGGTGACTATGACAAGAAAGAGGTTACAGTGAAATATACAACGGGTGGACATTCGGCTTCCCCTGTCCCGTTTTTCTCTTACGGACCTGGTGCTGAACAGTTTGCCGGCTTTAAAGACAATACGGCCTCTTTCCATTTGATGAAAAAACTGTTGGGAATAAAATAAGTATTAAAATAGTATTCGTAATGGCTTTTCGAATTAAGTTATTAGGATTGGTATGTCTTTGGCTAATTGCTGGAGACAAGTCAGTATACGGACAACAGTCGTATACTGACTTGGTAAATTTATTTATGGGAACATCTGGCGATCACGGACAGGTATCGCCAGCTGCTACGGTACCTTTCGGTATGGTGGCAGTCGGACCGGATAGTTCACCCAGACAGCATGCTGGGTATGATTATGCCGAGACAAGGACATCCGGCATTTCCGTCAACCGCCTGTCAGGAGTGGGATGTAGTGGTTGTGGAGGCAATCTCAGTATTCGGCCGGTTGCCTATGAACAGGAGTGGAAGCGGATCCCGGAAACGGAAATAGCTTCTCCCGGTTATTATTCGGTAGCATTTGATGATGGAACAACAGTCTGTCTGACAGCTACGGAACGTATGGCCGTGGAGAAATACCATTTTGACCGGAAGAAAAAGGAACAGGCACTTTACGTTGATTTCTTTTCTTCCTTTTCAGGAGCGTCGGTACAGTATAAAAAAGTGTCGGATAATGAAATACAGGGTGTCATACAGGGTGGAAATACTTGTGGAGTCGGTGCTTACCAATTGGCATTCAGTCTATACACTGATATACCTTTTATTTATACACCGTTAGAGAAGGGTAAAGGAAAGCTTTCGTTTGATAATGTGGAAGGGGTAGAGGTACGTATTGCCCTCTCTTCTGTTTCTCCAATGGAAGCCTCGTGGGAGGTAAAAGAATCATTGAGGAACGATTTTGACCAATTCCGTAGAACGGCATCCGATAAATGGAATGAAGTCTTGTCACGGATAGAGGTGGAAGGATGGACTGATGAGGAACGTATCCTTTTCTATACTTCATTGTATCGTGCCAGTCTGAGTCCTCATGAAGTAGCTCGTTCGGGAGAATTCTATCGTGCGACGGACGGTAATCTGCATTTGGCTGACAATAAGACCTTTTATAGTTCATGGTCTATCTGGGATACGTTCAGGGCCAAGTTCACGCTGTTGAATCTGCTGGTGCCGGACAGGATGCCGGATATTGCCCATTCTCTGTTGCTACTATATCGCAACGGCAAGGAAGCCTGGAGTACCTCTTTCGAGCCGACCCCCTCGGTGCGAACTGAACATACGGCAACCGTCTTATTGGACTGTTATCATCGCGGTGTGAAAGGTATTGATTTCAGTATAGCCTATCAGGCAATGAAAGAAGAGGTGGATGCTCTGAAACCCAAATCGCCCGACCAGCAGATGGAAGCAGTAACTGACTTGTGGACTTTGTCGCAAATAGCCGCTATTGTGGGACAGACGGAAGATGAACAGAAGTATAAAGCCTTGGCCGAACAACTGTTCGAACAGACCTGGAAAAAAGAATTCATGAACATCACGCCGGATTATGCCAAGATGGGAGGAAACGGAATGTATCAGGGAACTGCCTGGCAATATCGATGGGCTGCCCCATTCTATTTGGATAAGATGAAGGAATGGGTGGGCGAGGAGAAATTGGTAGAGCAACTTTCCTATTTCTTCAACCATTCGTTGTATAACCAGGGGAACGAACCGGACATACATGTCCCTTATATATTCAATAAACTGGGTAGGCCGGATTTGACCCGCGATATTGTGTACCGCCTGCTGACAGACGATAAGATGGTGCATCTCTATGGCGGTAATGCTGAGTTTACTACTCCTTACGTCGGGCGTGCTTTCCGTAACCATCCTGAGGGTTACATGCCAGAGATGGATGAAGATGACGGTACGATGAGTGCGTGGTATGCTTTCAGTGCGATGGGGTTGTTCCCATTGGTGATTGGCAGTGACGAGTACGAGCTGGTTGCTCCTTTGTTCGATAAGGTGGTTTTGCATTTGCCCGAAGGACGGGATTTGGTAATTACCGCGAAGAACAGGAAGAAGCGGAACAAGGATGCCAAGAAGGTCTTGTTAAACGGGGTGGAGTTGAAGGATTTCTGCCTCCGCCATGCTGCGCTTGAAAAGGGTGGAACACTGACCTTTGTCTTTTAGTTTCAAAAGGCCACAGCGTGACATTGCCCGATGGGGTACAGATGTGTACGCATATAAACGAATGCTAAGTATTGAATTTGAATCTAAACTTGAAAAATAGAAGAATCTATGAAATGGAAACAGATAACCGTATTGGCGGTATTGACGACATCCTGCTTGTTGGCGGAAGCGAAAGTAAAACCTATTGTACATTATAACTTTGGAAAATCAGGGAATGTCACCTATGCTGTGGCTCCGGAGCGGTTGGAACCGGTGACGGGAAAAGGCTCGCTGGTGGCGGTGGGGCGACCTGTCTTCTATGCCGATGCACCCGGCGACAAGAAGATGAAAGGTGAAGGCGGAATCCTGTTTAACGGCGATGGCGACGGATATAAACAGGCATCAGCCGTAGGTATTCCAACCGACAATCAGGTATTGGAAGTATGGGTTAAGCCCAGGCTGAATACCCAATTGAGTGAAAAAGAAAATCAGCAGGTACAGGTGCTACTTTCCAATGGGACAGCTAAAGAAGGATATGTGTTTGTTCATCAGAAAGGGCATTGGTATCTTATCTCCGGCGGTTCGGGACGGGTAGAAGTCGGGGAGGTGTCTCATAACGCCTGGACGCATCTGGCCATGGTGGTGGAAGATGGAAAAGGTTCTGTCTGGATGAATGGGAAGAAGACCGGGACATTCAAACCGACTAAAACCTTGGCACCGCATTTCTCCATCGCTGTTTCGGAAGATGGAAAAGAGGCTTTTTACGGCGAAGTCTATGAGGTAAGGTACAGTACGTTTGCTACGGGTAAGTTTGATCCGGAGTCTGATTTCCTGCTGGATTATAAAAAGCTCAAAGAGACCGGTAAGCAACGCTTGGCCGAACGCCGTGCCTTGGTGCAACAACTGGAACAGGCGGGTGAGGGAAAGAAGGTCGTAGCGGAGCTTCCCGCTGTCTGTCAGGAAAAGGACTGGCTGATCAGTCAGATAGAGGAACCGGCCTGTTTGTATGTACAGCAGTCGGAAGATGGGGTAACATCCAGTTTCCAGTTGAATAACGGGTTGATTTCACGTACTTTTTATGTCGGCGAGAATATTGCCTGTGTAGGATATAAGAATCTTTCGAATGGGGCTGAGTATTTGCGGGCGGTGAAGCCGGAAGCACGTGTTTGTATTGACAGCGTATGGTATGAAGTCGGCGGATTGAAAGGACAGCCGGAATTGTCTTATCTGTTGGATAGTTGGTATACGGAAATGGAGGCATCCGACTTGGCGTTTACACTGGCGAAAGTGGAAACCGGGCTTCCGCTGATGCGCTATCCGTGGACACCGAAGTATAATGCCGTTCCGGCAGACTGGCCTGCCAAGGGACTGCGCATGGAGATGACTTTCGTGCCGACCGAAAGCATGGTGGATGTGAAAGATATGCAGGTGAAGGTCAACTATGAAATCTATCAGGGCTTGCCTGTAATCGCCAAATGGATAGAGGTGATTAATGAAGGCGAAAAGGAAGTGTTGTTGAACGATATGGAGTGTGAGGTACTGGCTGTCAACCAGGATCAGGTGAAACGTCTGCATGTGGAGAGTGATTTCTCCTTTGCGTTGGTCAATGCGGATCTGGAGGGTAGTGCGTTGATGCATTATGCCGGTACTCCCAAACCTTATCATGTGGGCGGCTCTACAACCAAATGGACGGTCGACAAAGACTATAATACCTGGGCCAGCCATAATCAGGCAGAGGACAAGTTCCTGGGTTTCCCACATCATAATTTGTTGTTGAGCAAACTACCGATGGGACCTTATACGAAAGTTGACCGGGAGGCTCCCTTCAAATCGTACATTACCTTCGAATTGTTGCAGGATAGCGATGACCGTGAGCGGCAGTCACTCGGCCATCGTCGGATGTATAAGAAGTTGGCTCCGCAGACCACCGAGTCACTGATTGCCGGAGGCATCACTTCGCACGATGAAGCGAAGCTGAAAGGATTTATTGACCAAATGGCGGAACTGGGCCTCGAGCAGTTGGATATTATGGCATGGCCGGGCATCAGCCATGATAACCTGGATTCTACTTATGTACAGTTGTGGCGAAGGGTGGCTACATACGCCAAAGAGCGTGGTATCGTGATGGGTGGTTACGAATTGCAGGTGGCCTCTCGTGGACGAGGAGCTGAGGTGGATTGTATCCATCCGGAGACCGGCAAGCCGGGTAGCCTTTTCGGACAGAGTGTCTGCATTGCCAGCGGGTGGAAAGATACTTATTATCCGAAGATGTGGGAGTTCTTCGATAAGACCGGATTCATGACGTATAATATGGACGGTCCGTATCACGGCGACCCGTGTGCCTCTACGGTTCATCCGCATCATATGCGGTTGGAAGATTCGCAGTGGCAGCAATGGAAGACGCAGGTAGAGGTCATTCATGAACTGAAACGTAGAGGAATATATGTCCCTATTCCGGACTGGTATTTCCTCAACGGACAAAACGCTACTGGAATGGGATACCGTGAAGCCAGTGCCAACCTGACTCCGCAACAGCAACTCTTGTTGGGCCGACAGTATATCTATGACGGAACCTGGCATAAGATCCCGACGATGGGATGGATGACTTTGCAGCTGGTAGGCTTCTATACAAATGATCCGCGTGTAGGGTTAGAGCCTTTGTGTGACAATTTAGACCGCTATGAAGCGCAGCTGATGCAGTTTCTGGGAAGCGGATGCCACCTGACTATCCGCGGAAATCGCTTGTATGATACGCCGGAAACGAAGCAGATGGTGTCTCGTTGTATCAATTGGTTTAAGGAATACCGCGACATATTGACTTCCGATATTATCCATGTCAGTCGTCCGACCGGTCGCGACCTGGACTGCATGATGCACGTGAATCCTTTCATCCGTCATAAAGGAATGGTGGTTGTGTTCAATCCGACCGACAGAGATATCACGAAAGAGATGCGTCTGCCGCTGTATTATACGGGCTTGAAGGATAAGGCTACAGTTACCTCTTCAGACGGAAGCAGGCAGAACTTTTCGTTGAACCAGAAAGGTGAATTACTGCTGCCGGTCTCGATAAAGGCGCAGGGCATTTCCTGGTATCTGATAGAAGAATAGAGTATAGGATGAAATAAGGAGATGGATATGAGAAAGTTATTGCTATTACTGATTGATGGAATCGTTTGTGTTTTGTTGGTAACAGGATGCAAAGAAATCGGTCATTCGAATAATCGTTATGTCAATAAATGGATTGGTACGGCTTCGGATGGTAGAGTTACTCCGGTCGCTTCCGTGCCGTTCGGTATGATGCAAATCGGTGCGGACACGCGGTCTTGCGGCTCCGGATATCATTATGATGACTCCTCTGTGCTGGGATTCAGTCACCTGCATAAAAGTGGGGGTGGATGTGCCGATTTCTTGGATATCCTGTTTATGCCGTTACCTCTGAATGAGGCAGTGGACGGTGACAGATTGTATTCCAAGCAATACCAGGCGGCATTGTCTCACCAGGAAGAAAAGGCGGAACCGGGATACTATTCGGTCAATCTGTATAACAAGCAGCTGACGGTGGAGCTGACCGCTTCCCGTCGTTGCGGAATCCAGCGATATCGGTATACTTCCGGAGGGGTGATACCGGTAGTGGTAGATTTGAACTATGGTTCGGAATGTGCCTGTACCATCCAACCCGAGCACGATGTAGATACGGTCTATATATCTGCATTCGAGCTAGTGGACTCGTGTACGATTCGCGGTTATCGCTTCTCGAACGGTTGGACACCGGGACAACAAGTATATTTCTATTCCCGTTTCTCATCACCGATCAAAACTTGTGCTTTGTATGTCGATGACCGTCGTATAGCGGAAACTTCCTTTGCCGAAGGACGAAACATAAAAGCTTTACTTTCTTTTGAGAATGAATGTGGAGAGTTGACAGTAAAGACGGCACTTTCTTCGGTAAGCATGGAGGGAGCGGCAGCTAATTTGTTGACGGAAGTCCGGGATAAGGCATTCGAAGAGGTGAGACAGGCAGCCTTTGAGTCATGGAGTCGGGTGCTGGGACAGATAGAGGTGGAGACCGACGATCCGAAGAAGAAGGAACTTTTCTATACCTCGTTGCACAATGTCATGCTGTATCCGTTCCTGATGTCGGATGTGGACAACCGTTTCCGAGGACCGGATTACCAGGTGCACCAGACCGATGGTTTTGACTACTATGGAGGCGTGGTCGGACTTTGGGATACATTTCGGGCGGCTTGTCCGCTGTTGGCAATGCTGAATCCGGAAGTAACAAATGATTATGTCAAGACGTTGCTGGAACATTATAAATATGCCGGACAGCTGCCGATATGGACGTTGTGGGGCATAGAAAATTATCAAATGACAGGAATCCACTCGTTGCCGGTGATAACGAACGCTTACTTGAACGGGGTGCGAGACTTTGACACCCGGTTGGCTTTAGAGGCCATGGTAACTTCGGCCATGAAAGATACGTGCGGTTATTCCATGGGTTATTTTGTCGGTCTGGAAAACTATAAGAAGTATGGCTATGTGCCTTGCGATCTGGAAATGGAGTCGGTGGCACGTACGCTGGAATATGCGTTTGATGATTATGCGCTGGCTCGTTTTGCCGAGGCTGTCGGTGCGGAGCAAGAGGCTGTTCGCTTCATGAATCGCTCGTCCAACTATCGCAATGTCATCGACCCTGTCACCTTGCTGGCACGGGGACGAACGAAAGACGGCGGTTGGCGTACACCGTTCGATCCGTTAGCTTCTTCGCACCGTCGGGACGATTATTGCGAGGGGAACGGATGGCAGTGGACTTTTTTTGTGCCGCATGACGTAGAAGGACTGGCTAGTCTGCTGGGCGGTAAAAAAGCATTGGAGGCTCGATTGGACACACTTTTCAGTATGTCTTCCGAATTGCGGGGAGACAATGTTTCCGGGGATATTACCGGACTGATTGGGCAGTATGCACATGGAAATGAGCCGGGGCATCATACCATATATATGTATAATCGGGTAGGTCGTCCTGACAAGACACAGAAGTATGTCAACCAAGTGTTGACCACTCTCTATGACAACACTCCGGCAGGTATTTGCGGCAATGAAGATACTGGACAGATGAGTGCCTGGTATGTTTTTAGTTCGTTAGGCTTCTATCCGATGAATCCGGCTTCCGGACAATATGAGTTGGGTGCGCCCTTGTTCCGGAAGGCTGTAATCAGACTGGCTTCGGGCAAGAAACTGGTTATCCGGGCAGACAACCTGTCGGATGAGAACATTTATGTAGATAAGGTTTATCTGAACGGGCAGCTTCTGGACCGTACGTACATTACGTTCGAGGAAGTACAGCAGGGCGGTGAACTTCGTTTTGAAATGAAAGGGGATGATTTATAAATAAGAGCTAAAGGCTTTGTAATAGGTTTCCATTTAAGAATCAGAGGACATGTCGGAACTCAATTTTTGAAGGCATGAATTTATGATTTAAGATCGGACATCCTAAAGGACGAAAGAAGGGGGTGTATCAAACTCTGTATGGAGTGATGATACACCCCCTTTTTAAGGTTATGATTGCAAACTGTAACTTTTCGAAGTGACTATTTGTAAATGGAAACATTAATAAGACTTTTCTTTTATTTCAGCTCCTATTTTCTTTCATTCTTCTATCAGACCGGCTTAATTGTCTGCTCTGATATATAAAGGCAACTCCAACAGGCTTCATTCCCAGGTTTTCCATTGACCATTCTTCGTTCGCCGACTCTGAATGAAGAATTCAGCACTGCTGTTATTACCGATATCTCTTCTTGAAACAGGCCGAAAAGAAACTTAGCTACACGGACCTTCAAATAATTTCCCAATAACATGTAAACAGCTTCTTAGGATTTAGACATTTTTTCTGGTTGGGCTTGTGTGTGTATCCGGTTTGAACCTACTTATGTATAAAAGCATACGGGTTGGGATTTTAGAACTGCATGATTCTTATCCCGAATAAATTTTAGGTGATTATTATTAAAAAACGTTCAATATGAAAAACATGGTTAAGTCTGGATTTTTATGTTTCCTTTTTCTTGTAAAGGTTATGTCTGTTGGAGCGCAAAGTGTTTTAGAGCATGTCAATATGTTTATAGGAAGTACTGGGAAACATAGTACAGAGTATGGTGGAACCATCCCGGCTGTCAGTGAACCTTTTGGAATGACACAATGGTGTGCGGCTACCCGTGTAAATGGAATCTCCAGAACTTGTTATCACTATGATGATAATAGGTTAATCGGTTTCATGGCTACTCACCAGCCGGCAGTCTGGATGGGAGATTATGGATTTTTTACCTTGATGCCACAAGTAGGAGAGATACAAATACAACCCGAAGTACGTTCTGTAGTACTGAATCATTCCCAAGAAACGGCAACACCTTATTATTACAAAGTTAACTATACTGATGCAAAAGGAAATGAAGTTGGTACTGAATTTACGGCAACTTCCCGTTGTGCTTTTTTTAAAGTAACTTATCCGAGCAATGGAAAAGCCCTGTTGTTCTTGGAAGCGTCTAGAGAGAAAGATGGAGGAGGCATTCAGATTCTCCCTGAACGGCAGGAAATAAGAATCTATAATAAGGAACGGCATGATAGTCATTTAGGCCCCAGACTGTATAATTTTAAAGGTTGTTATGTCTTGAGGTTCTCCGAACCTTTTGCCGGATATGGTACATGGAATAATGATGACGTTTTTAAAGACAAATGTTCTGAAGAAGGTTCGCATGCGGGTGGATACATAGAATTTGAGGATAATATAAGAAGTGTGGAAGTGAGGATAGGTTCTTCATTTATTGATTATAGCCAAGCTGCATATAATCTGAATGAAGAAATGCCCGATACATTGAATTTTGAGCAGATAAAAGAGAAGGTGAAAGAGGTGTGGGAAAAGAATTTGGACAAGATATCGGTCAAAGAGGCTTCTGATGAAGATTTGGATATTTTCTATACAGCCTTTTTCCGTACAATGCAATATCCCAGGGAATTTTCTGAATATGGACGTTATTACAGTCCGTTCGATGATCGGGTACATGAGGGAGTATCTTATAATGCCTATTCCTTATGGGATACCTTTAGAGCACAACATCCTTGGCTTCAATTGACCCAACCCGGTCGGATTAACGATATGATTACATCATTAATACAAATGTATCAGGAAGGCGGCTGGTTACCTAAATGGCCTAACCCGACTTACACCAATATCATGATAGGTACGCATGCGGATGCGGTCATAGCCGACGCCTTTGTCAATGGATTTAGGGGCTATGATGTAGAGAAAGCCTATGAGGCTGTAAGGAAAGATGCATTCTGTGCACCTCGCGGTGATTACAGGTGGGGAGACCGTCACTATTGGAATGGAGACTATGAAGCGAGAGGTGGATTGACAGAATATCTGCAATTGGGTTATGTAGCTTCCGATAAAACTAATGAATCTGTTTCACGTACGATGGAATTTGCATTGGATGATTATTGTATAGCACAGATGGCCAAGGAGCTTCAACACGAGGATGATTATAAGGTCTTGATGAGGAGTTCCAGAAACTACCTCAATCTATTTAACTATCGGACTGGATTTTTTCAGGCAAGAAAAAGTGATGGAAGCTGGGGGAAAACTGAAGAGGGTTTTACGGAAGGAGGCAAATGGACTTATCGGTTTTGTGTGATGCAGAATGTTCCAGATTTGATAAGTCTGATGGGAGGAACAAAAGCGTTTTGTACTGAGCTTGACAGGAACTTCGAAGAAGGGTATTATCGGCACGATAATGAGCCGGGACATCATTTTGCCTATTTATATGACTACTGTGATAGGCTTGATAAGGTTCAGAAACGTATTCCTGCAATTATGAAGCAGCATTATCAGAACAGACCTGACGGCTTGTCTGGAAATGATGATTGCGGACAAATGTCTGCATGGTATCTGTTCAGTGCTTTGGGCTTTTATCCGGTTACTCCGGCTTCGGGTGAGTATGCGCTGGGTATTCCTCATTTTAAAGAGATCGTTGTTCATCTGGATGGAGGTAAAATTCTGAAAATTAAAGCTCCGGACTTGAAAAAAGGACAGCCGCTTACGCACGTCAGGATGAACGGGAAATTATTGGAAAAACCGTTTGTTTCAGTTAAAGAAATCATGCAGGGAGGTGTATTGGAGTTTTCATCCCGTTAGGTTTGGTCGGGATGGATCATGAAAGCTCCTTTATGCATGATGCTGAATGGGTATCTGAATAATTTGAATAATATATTTCGGTTGTTTCAGCTGATTGGGGAAGGAAATATGTTCTGTCATGATTTTCGATGAACCATGAAATAGTTGATAATAGTCTTAAAATAGAATCTTTAGCAATGAAGATACAGAAAGAAAAAATGAAGGAATGGTTGATAGGACTCTGTGTAGCCGGAACATTATTCTGTTCTTGTTCCGATAAGAGTGTAGAAGTGATTCCGACCGATTATGTGAATCCTTTTATTGGAGCGAGTACAAATATTCAAGCTGCAGGAGCATATCACGGGTTAGGTAAAACATTTCCAGGTGCAGTGGTTCCATACGGTGCTGTACAAGTCAGTCCGAATACGATAACTGGAGGTGATAACGGTTCAGGATATAGCTATGAACACCGGACTATAGAAGGTTTCGCGTTTACCCAAATGAGTGGAGTAGGCTGGTACGGCGATTTAGGTAACTTGCTGGTTATGCCCACTGTCGGGAAGATGCATACTAATTCAGGGAAAGAAAATGGTGTGGAAGGGTATCGATCGGAATATGACAAGGCTTCTGAAAAAGCTACTGCCGGGTATTATAAGGTATTTCTTACAGATTATCAGGTAAATGTTGAAGCGACTGCTTCTTCCCATAGTGGAATGTTGCGGTTTACTTATCCGCAGAGTAACCAGGCTAGAATACAGATTGATTTGGCCCGTCGGGTAGGTGGAACATCTACTTACCAGGCTGTGAAAGTGGTAGATGAGCATACGATAGAAGGACGTATGGAATGTAATCCTGAAGGTGGAGGATGGGGAAATGGAGATGGTAAAGCGAACTATACGGTATATTTTTACACTCAGTTTTCAAAGCCCTTGAAAGATTTCGGTTTTTGGGAAGTTACTGTGCCGGAAGGGCAATCTCGCAAACGTGAATTTATTGAAAGTGCAGCATTTCAAGAACTCACTTCTCAAGCCAGGATTGTACGGGATGTAAAGGAATTTCAAGGGAAGCATATCGGTTTCTTTATGGAATTTGATACGGAAGTCGGTGAAGAGGTATTACTCAAGTCTGGGATTTCGTACGTTAGCGAGTCGGGTGCTGAATTGAATCTGAAAAAAGAGATTGCTGACTGGAATTTTGAAAAGATACGGGAGCAGGCACGGAATCAGTGGGAGGTGGCCTTGTCGAAGATAAAGGTTCGTGGAGGTAGTGAGGAACAGAAATGGATTTTCTACACCGCCTTGTATCATACAATGATTGATCCCCGGATTTTTGCTGATGTAGATGGTAAATATGTAGGTGCAGATGGCAAAGTACATGAATCTGACAGGTTTACCAAAAGAACTATATTCAGTGGCTGGGATGTGTTCCGTAGCCAGATGCCTCTGCAGACTATAATCAACCCTTCTTTAGTGAATGATTTGTTATGGTCTTTGACGACTATGGCAGAGGAAAGTGGCAATGGTTATTATGAAAGATGGGAGTTCTTGAATGCTTACAGTGGATGTATGTTGGGTAATCCTGCCATTGCTGTTTTGGCTGATGCTTATGCTAAGGATATTTGTCAATTGAATATGGATAAGGCTTATGCGTATGCAGACAAAACCTCTAAAATGTTCGGTAATTCTGCATTGGGATACTCTCTCAATCCGTCAAGTATCTCCAAGACCCTGGAATATGCCTATACGGAGTGGTGCATGTCCCGATTGGCAGAAGCTATGGGAAAGCATGAGGATGCCGAATATTACGCAAAGTTGTCCCAATCCTATCGCAACCTATATGATACAGAAAAACATTGTTTCCGTCCGAGAGAAGCCGATGGCTCATTCGAGGCTTGGCCTGCAAAGGGAATATTACAGGAGGGTTATGGTTGTACGGAATGTAATGAGTATCAACAGAGGTGGTTTGTCCCTCATGACATACAGGGTATGGTGGAACTGATGGGAGGAATAGAACAGGTGGTTGCTGATCTGGATACCCTGTTTGCAAAAACTCCGGTTGATTTCTTATGGAATGCATATTACAATCATGCAAATGAGCCTGTGCACCATATCCCTTATCTATATAACCGTTTGGGAGAACCCTGGAAAACTCAGAAATGTTCACGTTTCATCTGCGATAATGCTTACCATAACAGTGTGGAAGGCTTGGTCGGTAACGAAGATGTAGGTCAGATGTCTGCATGGTATGTTTTATCTGCTTGTGGATTATATCCTATCTGTCCGGGTGATACCCGTTATGAAATAACCAGTCCGTTGTTCGATGAGGTAAGCATTCAGGTAGGGAATAATAAAACATTCGTTATCAAGACTTATCATAATTCATCTGAGAATGTATATATTCAGTCTGCCCGTTTGAATGGGAAACAGTATTCAAAGTGTTATCTGGATTATAAGGATATTATGAAAGGAGGCCTGTTGGAATTGGATATGGTGGCAATTCCCAATGAGAAATGGGGAAAATAAAAGCTGAAATATTGATGATTATTATGGCTCGGGGACTTTTGAAATAAAGAAAAAAGATGATAACTCATTTTGAATTTGAAAGAACAAAAATTAATTATATTGATTAAAGTAAGGAATATTATGAAAAAACATATATTGACGTATGCATTATTTGTATGTATGCTAGGAAGTTGTAGTTTGGATGGAATACGAACTTTTAATACTGATTATTTTCGGGTAGATATCAATTCCAAAGGATATATTGTAGGGATGTGGGACCGGACAAAAGAAAATCGGAACTTTAGTCCGACAGACCAGCCCTCACCGTTGTTAGCACTTTACAATAGTCAGTTAAAGCGCTATTATTATCCGGAAAAAGCCAGTTTCAGCCATGGTAAATATCGTTTGGAATATGAAAACGGTTCTGTGGCTACGGTAAAACTGGAGGAAAAGGACCGTTATTTCAAGCTGACTTTGGAAAAGCTTGAAAATCGGGATGGGATAGACGGTGTACAGTGGGGAAACTATTATACCAATATAAACAATCTGTTGGGTGAAATAATAGGAGTAGCCAGAGATACATCGGCAGCCGTCGGTTATGCTATCGGTGCTTTGGCACTGGATGATAATACCATCGGTGGAGAATCCCGTTTTACTTCGGAAACAGGTGCAGCCGGCTATATTGCACATACTCCTGATCCGGAGAAATATCCCTTGCCGGTAACACTACATGAGGGACAGCAGTTTACTTTAGGTGGAGACGGAATCAATGACGTGGCTTTCTATAACCGGAAGGAACCCTATTATCGGATGTTATATGGGAATACTGCAGGAGTGGATTGTAACGGACGTATCAATATCCGTTATCATTCACGTGACAGACGGAAAGGGGACTTGATTTATTCTCCGGAAGGTGTACCCATCCAGCAGAACAATGAACCGAACCATATGCAACGCCAAGCTGTACCTGGTGTGGATTATATCGGGTCATCCATCGCTCTTTGGGGAAGTCCGGACAGTATTGCACTGATGGATGTGATACAGACTATTGTACTGGAAGAAGGATTACCTTATCCTACTTTCAATGGGAAGTGGGTAAAGGATCCGACTTCTTTCATGCCTGACTTGTTTATTACCGGAAGTCCTTATGACAGTATTGCATCGTATGCAAAACAAATGGGAGTACGGGTAATACATTCTTATAATCAGCCGTTCTTGCAACCCGATCGTTCTAATGGGGGATTTATTGACGGACGAAATGAAGAAAAAAAACCTTTTCATTTTATGACAAGTAATCTTTCACATCGTGAATATGCAGAACTTCTTAAGAAAGACAGTCTGATTCTCGGACGAACTAGTATTTCTAATTCGTTAGCTCCAGGAACGAAGGATTGTAGTCCGGTTCCCTCAGACAGTATCTGTATTTTGCATCGTCGTTACTTAACAGCTGATTTGAATGAAAATGATACACTAATCTATATTGATAATCCTGCCTACTTGGAGGAAGTTGCGTGCTGGGAGGGGCACTCGCCGGAATTGAATATGGTAAAGATTGGAAAAGAATTGATTCATTACATAGGTGTCAGCCGTGAAAAGCCTTACCGATTGCTGAAGGTAACTCGTGGCTATTGGAATACAATGCCAACAGCTCATGTCAAAGGAGATGCTGTAGATAAACTCCAGCCTGCTGTGGGGGGAGCCTATACTGGGTTGATTCCTAACTTGGAGTTGCAGGACGAAATAGCGAAACATTATGCAGATGTCTGTAAAAATAGTGGTCTGGGATATTATGATTTTGATGGACAAGAGTTCTTCTTCCATACAGGATTCGGTTCGTACTCTGTAAAACGTTTCTTCCGCCACATGTTTACCCGTGCAAAAGAATTGGGAATACCTGATATCCGTTTTACAGGAGCAACGCTTTCTGAAGGTTCCTGGCATTATCAGAGTATCTGGAATGTAGGTGGCGGTCTGAACATGTATGATGCAGAAAAGCGTCTTTGGGGAAGTACGACCAGTCAGGGAAAAGATTTGCGTGATGTAACGTTTGCCAATTTCTTTCCTTCTTCTTTTGGACATAATTTTTCTGTTTCTGCTCATACGACAGTTGAAATATTTGAACACATTGAAGCGACGGCTATCGGTTACAATGCAACTTATTCATTGAATCTGAATCCTAAAGATGTAGAAAGCTGTCCGCAGAAATATGCCATATTCAATGTAATCAAAACTTGGGAAGAAGCACGTCGTGCCGATGCATTCCCGACTCACATCAAGAAATTGCTCCAAAATCCGGACCTGAGTTGGAGGTTGGAAAAGAAGGTGGGGAAAGACGGATGGACATTGTATCAGATGGAAAACGGGCAGAAGGGACGTTCCTTTGATTTGTATCCGAAGCAGCAATAATGAGGCATAGGGCAAGCTATGCAGTAACAGAGAGTATCAAGCATATTCCCTATTACTGGCTGTTCTATATTCTATAGTAAAGATTTGGTTTGTAGAATAATGACTATAAGAAAATACATTGTAAACTTGTTGCTACTTGCATTTTCAATACATCTTGGAGCTGAGAATGTGAGGGTAATAGAGAATTTTGACTATAATTGGTTGTTCGGACGGTACGGATTACAGGCCGACGGTTCCAAAATAGAGGAACCGGCAGCAGTACAGGATGTGTCATTCAATGATTCATGCTGGAAGCAGCTGGATTTGCCGCATGATTGGGCTGTTGAAGGGCCTTTCCGTACTGATCTGGAGGGATTTACCGGTAAACTTCCTTGGCGTGGAATCGGTTGGTACAGGAAACATTTCAAGGTAGACAAGACTGACATAGGGAAAAGGTTCTATTTGGATTTTGATGGAGCAATGGCTCATGCCGAAGTTTGGTTGAACGGTAAGAAAGTAGGTGGACATCCTTATGGTTATACTTCTTTTCGAGTGGATTTAACTCCCCAACTGTCTTTTGAAGGTGAAAATGTAGTAGCTGTGCGTCTGAATACTGAAAATATCGGTTCACGCTGGTATCCAGGTGCAGGAATCTATCGGCATGTACGTTTGGTAAAAACTTCACCGGTACACGTGGATCATTGGGGCGTTTTTGTAACGACTCCTTCTATTTCGGATGTAGAAGCGGAAGCGCTAGTTCATGTTCAGGTACGGAATCATTTGTCTGTACCGGTAAAGGGACATTATTCCGTATCAGTGTACGAGTTGTATGCGGATAATCAGACCGGACGGAAAGTCGCTTCTAGTAGTCATGTGCGGTTGGATCTTCCTGCAAATGCTACGACACAGGATAGTGTTTCTTTGAGAATCCTTTCTCCCAAACGTTGGAGTCTAGAAGCTACCAACCGTTATTTGGCTAGGGTAAAGGTGTATGATGGAAAATATCTGGTGGATACTTATGAAGTTCCGTTTGGTTTCCGCACCATACAGTTTACCCACGACAACGGCTTTCTGTTGAACGGGAAACGTGTACAAATACAGGGTACCTGTAATCATCATGATTTGGGGGCATTGGGAACAGCTATTAATATGGTAGCTTTGGAACGTCAACTGAAGATCTTGAAGAGTTTCGGATGTAATGCCCTCCGGACCTCGCATAACATACCTGCTCCGGAACTGTTGGAACTGGCGGATAAAATGGGATTTCTGGTGATGGATGAAGCTTTCGATTGTTGGAGAGAGGGAAAACAGTCGGGTGACTACGGTTCTTTGTTTGACGAATGGCATGAGAAGGATCTGAAGGCATTGGTGTGCAGGGATAGAAATCATCCTTCCGTGATTTTGTGGAGTACGGGTAATGAAGTTTCCGAACAGTATCATCCGGAATTGGGTATAGCCCGTCATCTTACGGAGGTGGTACATCGATATGACAAGACCCGTCCGGTCACTTTCGGAGCTTCCTATCCCAGTAAATCAGCCATGAACGGTACCGAACTACAGGTAGATGTACACGGTATGAATTATGCTGCCGGTGTTTATGGAGGACCTGATTTTTACGGGGAGTTCCTGAATAAAGAGGGACATGAGCATTTGTCTGGTTTCTCTAGTGAAAGTAGTTCAACAATGAGTTCCCGCGGCGAGTATTTCCCTCGCAAATTCCATGTTTCATCGTATGATTTGAATGAACCGGGTTGGGGTGGATTGCCTGATCAGGAGTTTGCCGCTCTTGATCGTTATCCGGCTATTTGCGGAGAATTCGTGTGGACTGGGTTTGATTATCTGGGTGAGCCTACGCCTTTTAACAGTGACAAGACAGTCTTGCTGAATCATGCTGCGGCTGTCAGCAAGGAAGAATTGAAGAAACAGGAAGAAGAGCTTAAAAAAATAGAGCAGAATCGTCCTACTTCGCGTAGCAGTTATTTTGGAATTGTTGATTTGGCAGGTTTCCCAAAAGACCGTTATTATCTTTATCAGTCACGTTGGAGACCAGATTATCCGATGGTACATATTCTACCTCATTGGAATTGGGAAGATAAGAATGGAAAAAATGTGCCGGTATTCGTCTATTCGTCCGGTGATGAGGTGGAACTTTTTTTGAATGACAGATCGTTGGGAAAGAAATTCAAACAGCCGTATGAATATCGTTTCCGGTGGGATAGTGTTTGTTATGAATCTGGTGAGTTGAAAGCAATCGCATATAAAGACGGTAAGAAATGGGCGGAGAAACACGTGCGGACAACCGGTAAGCCGGTAAAACTGAAGCTAACTCCTGATAAGACAGTGCTGAAGTCGGATGGTGAAGATTTGATTTTTGTACGGGTATCCATTCTGGATGCGGATGGCAATGAAGTCCCCACGGCTGAACCTGTGATTACGAGTTCTGTGTCCGGACCTGGAGTGATTGTTGCTACGGATAATGGCGACCCCACTTGCCTGATTCCTTTCCATGAACCGGAACGGCCTGCTTTCAATGGCCTGTATCTGGCGATAGTAAAAGCCAGAAAAGGAAGTGAAGGGAAATTGCGTTTACGGGTTGAGGCTGACGGACTGGGCAAGGAAGAAATTGATTTCCAGATTCAGAATGAAGGGTTGGAAAAAAGATACCTGTTGACAGACTGACAGAAGAGTGATGATTGATAAATGAGAATTCTAATTAATAAATATTGGCAAAATGAATAGAGCAAGTATTCTGATAGGTTTGATGCTGTCATTCGTTATGACATGTAAAGCACAGCAGTGGTTGTCGGAGAGCCAGAACGTAACATCTCCTTATCGCTTGCTGGAATGTACGTATGAGGGGCCCCAACTAGTTAAATGTTCGGATGTAGCTACTGACTGGTCGGTAGAGAAGCTGGTAGATGATAAAGAGGATGGTAAGGAATATACCTTTACTTTTACAGCTCTCCGTAATCTGGAAAAAGCGGGGGTAGCAGTCGCTTTCGATGAGGACAGATGGAGCAGTGACAACTATGTGATGATTCCGGCAGCTGTCTATAACGGGAACCGGCAACGGATAGTTAACCGTGATTATGCGACAGGACTGGACAAGGCTGATTATTACCGGAAGGATTTGGCTTTGACTTCCAATCCGATACCTCAGTTGTCACCGGAGTTCGGAGCTGAATCTCGTTTGGAAGTCCTGGTGAATAATGCTGCGACTCCAGCGATAGTTTATCTGAACCGGGCAACACGGAAAGGTACGATTCTGCTGACAGATCAAGGAATCGAATGGAACGGACAGATTCTGGATCATGGGTTGATTGTAGAAGAAAGCCGTGACCGCAGTCATGCCTCGTTTGTCATCAGTGCTCCGGGGGTGCGTGAAAAGAAACCGGAGTTCATCGGTTTCAGTAAGAGTCCGGACAGAGGGATTTCAGTTAAAAAAGGAGAACAGATAGCCGTAAAGGTAACAAGAATCGATTTTTATTGTGAAGATGTGCCGGCTTTGTTGGAACGGTTTATGAAATACCGTAAAACACATACACAGACTGAGGAGCCGCGTAACTTGATGCCGATGAGTGAGGTGCTGACCAGAATGGTCAGGAATATCGATGAACGGTATTACAAAGGCAGTCAGTGGGAATACTATTGTCCGGAGAATGCCGACTGGATGTCGTACGGCTGGATTGGTGGTCTGATGAATACATACCCGATGCTTGGCTTGGGAGATGCAGAACATGAGCAAAAGGTGTTGCATACGTTCGATTTTGCGTTACCTCGTGCCAAAGGTGCCAGCGGATATTATTATGATGTTCTCGGTTCGGATGGTAATGTGCTTTATCGGGATGCCGCTGCACTTCAGAAAGGGATAGGGCTGACACGCAAGAACGCGGATATCCTGTATTGGATGGTCAAACAATTCATGTTGCTGGAGGCGCAGGGAAAACAGGCTGTTATCCGTCCGGAATGGAAGAATCAGGTACGTCAACTGGCAGATGCCTTTGTTAATACCTGGCGGAAGCATCGTACGTGGGGGAATTACATTGATGTGGAATCCGGTGATATAGCTGTGTATAATACCACCGGTGGTGCCATGGCAGTAGCCGGTCTGGTTTTGGCTTCCCGGTATTTTGGTTGTCCGGATTATTTGCAGGTAGCCCGGGAGGCAGCTTCCGGTTATTATGCAGATTTCGCATTGATTGGATTTACATCGGGAGGATGTGGAGACATCCTTCAAAATGCCGATTCGGAAACGGCGATTGCACTGACTACTTCGTTGGTGACCCTTTATGAAGCTACCGGTGAAGCCGTTTATCTGAAACAGGCACAGGATCTGGCCAATCTGTGTGCTACTTGGACCGTTTCTTTTGCTTACCGTTTGCCTGACAATACACCATTGGCTAAATTAGGGGCAAATCTGACGGGGGCTGTATGGGCGAGTACCCAGAACAAGCATGGAGCGCCTGGATTCTGTACACAGTCCGGTGATGCCCTGTTCAAGATTTACCGTGCTACGGGGAATACACGTTATGCCGATTTGCTCCGTGATGTGATTCATGCCCATGCGGAAGGTGTACAGCCGAACGGTAAGATTACGGAACGGCTGACTTATTGCGATGCGGACAGTCGTGGTTCCCGGGGTGACGGAGGAAAAACGGGATGGAATGAAACCAATGGAGCCATGATGGCGCTGGAAATTCCGGGAATTTATATACGGACCGACCTGTCGGAAGTGTATGTGTTTGATCATGTGACTGTTGAAATGATAAAGCAGAACAACCAAGAAATCCTGTTGAAGGTCTCAAATCCGACAGCTTATGATGCTGTTGTTACGGTATTTGCCGAGGACGGTGTACAGGCTGCACGTCCGTTGGGTGACAATGCTTTCCTGAACTGGAAGGATAAGATTAAGGTGAAAGCCGGCAAATCGGTGACTTACAAGGTCAGAAAGTAGATTGATGGAAAATAACTAATGGTTTAAATCTAAAAACAGCTGAATTCAACTTGCAAATGCAACAGAATTCTGATTAATAATTTGTTTAAAT
>ERZ780190.175-NODE-175-length-71290-cov-13.400912_pt1 | contig 71290 bp, 81 predicted proteins | sample MGYA00510980_ERZ780190 | MGnify/ENA primary metagenome ERZ780190 (study PRJEB29588, sample SAMEA1972188) | human gut metagenome | biome: human gut; feature: human-associated habitat; material: faeces | place: Denmark | collected 2008/2010 ... | reverse complement strand
GTTGTATTCTTTTGCAGTTCTACTTGTAGATTTGCCTAATTCACATATATCATATTCCCTCTGTTACTCTATCAAAAATATGATAAACTCTCCTTTGCGTATGCAAAGACGGAAGGAGTGGTTGGAATTGTAAATTCATTTACAATTCCATATTAAATAAAACTTTCGAATAGCACTACAAACCCAAATTTATCTAATTAACCTTAACATAGGAAAAATAAAAACTATTTTACAAATGAAAAAGGTGAACATATCCAAGATACATTCACCTAAATTTAGAAGTAATTTTAAAAATATAAACTATTATAATTAAAAATATAAACTATGATACAGACTTTATACACTATGATACAGACTTTAGATTACGATACCGTCACAATGGTCAACTTCATGTTGGATGATTTGAGCAGTCCAACCTGTGAACTTTTCGGTATGTTCCTTAAAATTCATATCAAGGTATTTTGCTGTAATATTCTTATATCTTGTTGTAGGTCTTACACCTGACAATGAAAGGCAACCTTCTTCAGTTTCAAACTTACTGCTTTTTGCAGTAATAGTTGGATTAATCATTAACTTAGTGAAACCATTATCGTTGATGGCAATAATTCTTTTCTTAACACCAATCATATTAGCTGCCATACCAACACAAGTATTTCTGTTTGCCTCTAATGTATCCACTAAGTCCATAGCAGTTTTTATATCTGCAATTGTTGCATCAGTTGACTTTTGACCTAAGAAAATAACATCTCTTACAATTTTTCTAACCATAATTACAACTCCTTATAGTATGGACAAATATCCTCATAGTGACCGTCTTTCATCTTAAAGCCACCTTTGATTGTACCTAGCTGAATGAATCCTAGCTTTTCATATAAATGTCTGGCATTTGCATTTGTCTTTACAACTGCATTAAACTGCATAATCTTGAAACCAAGTTTTTTAGCCTGTACCAAACAATCTGTTACCAGCTTTTCGCCAATATGAAGGTTACGGCTATTCTTCCCTACACAATAACTTGCATTAGCAATGTGTCCACATCTGCCTATATTATTAGGATGAAGAATATACATTCCCATAACTTCATCGGTTTCTTTATTAACTGCCACACCACAATAGGACTGACTGTTGAAAAATTCTTTACCGGAATTATAATCCAAAGTTTCTTCCTGCGGAAATGCAATACCGTCCATTACTACATCATTCCAAATTTTCACCATACCATCAATATGGCTTTCATCAAACTTCTTTAATACAATCTCCATTTTTACTGAGAAACAGCAATACGCTTACTTCTCCATTTGCCACCTTTCCATCTAATAATCATCATTATGCCTCTGAACAATTCATCAGCTGCAAAAGCAATCCATAGTCCATAAATACCAAGACCAAGGACTACTGCAAATACATATGAACCTAATACACTAATAAACCACATTGAGAAAATTGCACAACCTGTAGGATAGAATACATCACCTGCACCTCTTAGACAAGCAATCAAAATAATGTTTGTTGTTCTGCCAAGTTCAAGAAAAATATTCATCATCAGTATATTAGAGCCTAGTGTAATAATTTCTTGATTATCGGTAAATACACCCATTAACACCTTACCAAGTAACATACCTATAATTGAAACTGCTATTGTAATAAACAAGCAATTTCTGTAGCCTCTAAAGCCTTGCTTATAGGCATCATCAAATTTCTTAGCACCTACCAAATGACCTATAATAATCTGTGATGCTTGACCTATTGATACTGCAAATATGTAGAAAAACATTGTAATATTCTGCACATATGTTTTAGTAATAAGGTCTGTATCAGTTAAACACTTTAGTACCATTGAAGTAATTACAAGCTGAGAAAGATTGTAAAGGAAACTTTCTAAAGCTGACGGTACACCGATTTTTACTATATTTTTTGTATCACCCTTAGGGAAAGGCTTTAGTAGTTTAAAGATACTAGGCTTTTCTATTTTCTTAAAAAGAACAATAGCAAGTACAATAGTACCAACAAATCTACTGAATGTTGTTGCAATAGCAACACCCATAACACCTAGTCTAGGCATACCAAACAAACCTAAAACAAACACAACATCAAGTACAGTATTGATAATATTCATACCAACAGTTACATACATAGAAATCTGAGTCATACCATGGTTTCTGATAATAACTGCCATAATATTCAGTAGTGCCTGTAGAAATAAAAATCCACCTACAATAGAAAGGTACTGTGAACCAAATTCCAAAATTTGACCTGTAGCACCAATAAAGCTAAGAATAGGTTTGTTAAAGAACATAAGAATTGCACTTATTATTATACCAAAAATTAAGCTAAATGTAATAGAAAGTGCTGCAATTCTTGATGCACCTTTCTTGTTACCTGCACCAAGTGATTGAGAAATCAAAACTGCACTTGCACCGGAAATAACTGTAAATACTATTGTTACAATAGAAACTGCTTGGTTAGCAGTATTTACAGCAGATGCTGCCAGATCATCATACTTACTAAGTACAAACACATCGATAAAGCCCAGCAACATAAACAATGCTGTTTCTATAAATATAGGCCAGGCTAAGCTAAATAATTTTAATTCTTTTTTATTTTCCATACAAAAATCCCTCACATACAAATTTAAATCATTATATCATAGCATAATATATTTTTCTATACAAATAATCAAATAATTTCAAATTTCTGCAAAATATTTCAGCTTATATTTATTGTATTGGAAATTTGTACAACACCTATGCCCTACTATTATGCAAAACAGAAATTCTAATAAAATATTGCATAAAATAAAAAGAAAGTATTGACATCTTAAAAAACTAAGAATATAATATAACCATCATATGAACAGATATTCATATTTTCATATGTTCATATAATCAATTAAGAAGGTGAATATAATGGAAACTACTTCTACACATAGTGAGCATAAAGTCCTTATGGAACAGGCAGTAAAGAACTTACCACCGGAAGAGAAGGTTATGCCACTGGCTGACTTCTTCAAAGTTTTTGGAGATAGCACAAGGTTAAAGATTATTGGCATATTAAGACACACTTCCCTATCGGTATGTTGTATTGCTGATTGTTTAGGAATGGAACAAAGTGCAATTAGCCACCAGCTAAAGGTACTTAGAAATAATCATATTGTTAAAGTTGAGAAAAAGGGTAAACAAAGTTTTTACAGTCTTGACGACTTACATGTTGAACTTTTATATCAAATGGGACTTGAACATATTATGGAGGATGACTAATGGATAAATTCAAAGCACCTGAAGTTCACTGCACTTGTGGACATTGTCATGATGAAAAGGAAGAAAAGCACCATCATCACCACCATGATGATTGTTGTTGTGAACACGAACATCACCACGACGGATTACACGCAGATATACATTGTGGTTGTGGACATTGCCACGATGATGAAGATGAGCATGAAGAAAAAGAAGAAAGCAAAGGCCTTGAACTTGGCTTATTAATCGGTTCTGCTGTACTGACTTTAGTGGCATTTATTCTACATTTAACAATTGACATAAACCCTATTGCACTTGGCATTATGTGTGGCATAGCAACACTTGCTTGTGGTTATGAAACATTTATTGAGGGTATTAAGTCATTATTCAAGCTAAAGCTTGACGAAACAACCTTACTTGCAATTGCAGTAGTTGCTGCTTTCTGTTTAGGTGAATTTACTGAGGCAGCATTTGTTACATTACTGTTCCAGCTAGGTGAATTTCTTGAGGACTTTGCAGTTAAGAAAAGTCAAAAGAGTATTGAGTCATTGGCAGAAATCAGACCCGATACTGCTATCCTTGTTACACCTGAGGGTGAAAAGGAAGTACCGGCCGAAAAAGTTCCTGTTGGTAGCACAATTCTAGTTAAGCCTTATGAGAGAATTCCTCTTGACGGTGTAATTTGTGAAGGTTCTTCAGCTATTGATACATCAACAATTACCGGTGAGAGTATTCCTCTTGATGGTGTTGTTGGTACTGATGTTATGAGTAGTATGCAAAACGGTGAAAGTGTAATCAAAATTACAACTACTAAAACTGCTGATAACTCTGCTGCATCTCGTATTCTTAAGATGGTACAAGACAGTCAGCAAAACAAAGGTGACTCCGAAAAGTTCATCACTAGATTTGCCAGAGTATATACACCTATTGTAGTTGTTATCGCTATTCTTGTTGCAGTTATTCCAACTATATTTGGTGGTACATTCTCAGTATGGCTATACAGAGCTTTGGTTTGCTTAGTTGCCTCTTGCCCATGTGCTATTGTTATTTCAGTACCACTTGCATTCTTTGCCGGTATTGGTGGTGCAAGTAAAAGAGGTATTATGATTAAGGGTGGCAAATACATTGAATCAGTTGCAAAGGCAGACTGCTTTGTGTTTGATAAAACAGGAACACTAACTAACGGTAAAATCAAGGTTACTAAGGTAACAAGCTATGGCGAAATATCTGAAAATGATATTCTAAAATTCTCTGCTACTGCTGAAGAATACAGTGCTCACCCTATTGCACAAGCTATTAAGCAAAAGGCTAAGTTAGAAAATGTTGAAACATTAAAAGCTGACGATTATCAAGAAAAAGCCGGTAATGGTGTTACTGCTATTATTGACGGCAAAAACTACACAGTAGGTCATATTGGACTACTAAGTGAAGAAGATAAAAAGAAAGTTACTGATGACACATCAGTATTCTTACTAATTGACGGCAAGTTAGTTGGTGGTATTACAGTTAATGATACAATCAGAACTGAAACACCTAAGGTACTAAAGAGCCTAAAAGAACTTGGTGCAAAGGACCTTGTAATGCTAACAGGTGACAACAAAAAGAAAGCTGAAAGTGTTGCAAAGTTAACAGGTATCACAAAGCTATTTAGCAACCTACTTCCAAACGAAAAAGTTAAGCATATGGAAGAATTAAAGAAAAGTCACAAGGCTACAGTATTTGTTGGTGACGGTATCAATGATGCACCGGTAATTGCACTTGCTGATTGTGGTGTTGCAATGGGACTTGGCAGTGATGCAGCTATTGAAGCAAGTGATGCAGTTCTTTCTGACGGTACACTAAAGTCACTACCTACAATGGTGAAAACATCACGAAGAATTATGAATACAATAAGAGCAGTTATTACTTTTGCACTTGTTGTTAAGGCACTTGTTATTGTACTTGCTATCTTTGGTATTGCACCAATGTGGCTGGGTGTACTAAGTGATACAGGTTTATCAATGATTTGTATTCTATATGCAATGCGACTACTAAAGCCAAAAGATTAATATAATTACAAGAATAATTCTATATTAGAATTAATTTCATATTACCCCCTAAGGAGCAGTTCATACTGCTCCTTATTGTTTGTGTAAAATATACAAATTATAGTTTCAATTTTCTATCTAATATTTGGTAATTGGATTTCACGTCTATAAAATCTATGATATAATTACATTAAAGAGTAAGTTTTAAGCAATTATATATATAACAATAAATTTTCTAAAAATTTTTCGAAATTATGTAACCTTTTGTTAAGTTGAAAAGTGTTATATATAGAAGAGGTAATTAGACTGTCAAGGTTCGGGATTTATTGACAGTATTAATCAGAAAGGTTTAAAAGGTAGTCCGATGGCTAGATAATTATTGTGGAATGTTACATTTGATTATAAAGGAGGATTAACTATGAAAAAATTATTATCTATTTTATTATCCGTAATTATGGCAATGTCTGTTATCATTATTCCTACTTCTGTTTCTGCTAAAAAGGCTAAAACAGTTCCTAATACATATGTTGCAGACTGGTGTGATAATCCTAGTATTAAAGGAATATATGTTCCAAATAAGGGTACTGTATATACATATTCTGATTCATCTCAGACTGTATTACGCTTAACTAAAATTAATGGAAAAACTATAATTCTTGACAAATGTAAAAGAAATGATGAGGGTAACGATAGAAATATTTATGGTTACTATGTAAGAGGCAGTAAAGTTTATTATTGCTTTATGAAAGAAAGAAAAAAAGATACACTATATCAATTTAAAACAGTTGACCTAAATGGTAAAAATAAAAAAACTGTTTGTTCTGTATCATCAGTAGCAGATTATTTTGATATTATCGGTGGATATGGCTCCGGTATTGTTTTTTATGAAAAAAAATACGACAAAAAGAAAAACAAAGTTCTTAACACTATTAAAATGTTTAGATACAAAAAGGTAAATACACTTATCAAATTCTACACACCTATTTCTTTCTCAAGTATAAATATTTTTGGTGGTAAGATTTTCTACAATAATAAAGCTTATGATTTAGCAAAAGGTAAATCAACAAGTTATGTTGCTAAAGAAATCTATGTTACAAAAAATTATATGTATTACATTAACAAGAACAATAACCTTAAGAGTTTAGACAAAAATGGTGTAAGAAGAATTGTTGCAAAGAAAGTTAGATATTATTATTGCTCTGACAACAACAAAACTGTCATTTACAGTAAACTAAACCGAGATAAAAAAGAAGTTTTTTATCAAAAAACAGGTACAAACAAAGAAATCAGACTTTGTTCTGAAAATGATATTAAAAATCTTGTAGGAAAATCTGATAAGAATATGTTTGTAGTAGGCACAGCTATATTACACAAAAACAAAGTTTATTTCACAACGAGCGAAGGAAAAGCTGATAAAACATACGGAGTTCTAGTTCTTCCTGATTATAATGTTAAATATAGTCATATTGTTACTGTGGGCATAAAAGGTGGAACTCCTAAGATTTATTATAAAGCACCTTATTCATACGAAATTAATACATATATTTTCAATAATACTTTCAAATATAATCTATACGATCCATTTGATACAGATATTATTGACGATTAAATGAATAGTATTATAGCAAAATGGTCTGTAGAAATACAGACCATTTACTTTTACTTAATTATACATTCTAAGAAAAAATACTTATAAAAAATTACAAAATTATGTAACCTTTTGCTAAGTTAAATAGTGTTATATATAGAAAGGTAATTAGACTGTCAATGTTCGTGATTTATTGACAGTATTTATTTTGAAAGGTTTAAAAGGTAGTCCGATGGCTGGATAATTATTGTGGAATGTTACATTTGATTATAAAGGAGGTTTAACTATGAAAAAATTATTATCTATTTTATTATCCGTAATTATGGCAATATCTGTTATGATTATTCCTACTTCTGTTTCTGCTAAAAAGGCTAAAACAGTTCCTAATACTTATGTTGCAACATATGATGATATATTAAATTTCAGCAAAGGTACAATAACTACTGATTTTTGGGGACCATTTGCTTATTACAAGAATAGTGGAAATAAATATATTACTCTTGATAAGTATGATACCCCATATGGATATGAAGGTATTTTTGGATATTATGTTAGAGGAGATAAGGTATATTACTGTATAAAGAAAGAAATTTTTAATGACTATCTATATCAAATCAAAACAGTTGACCTTAACGGAAAAAACAAAAAGGTTCTTTATAAAGTAAAGGAAAGCAAAATCAGTAATGTTCTATTATTAGGTGGCTATGGTTCCGGTGCTATTTTCTATGAAAAAACATACAACAAAAAAGTTAATAAATTTTGCTACACTGTTAAATTATTCAGAAACAATAAGCTTACTACACTTTTTAAAGTGTATAGCGATAATCTAACAAACATTAATGTATTTAATGGTAAAATTTATTATCAAAACAAAGCCTATAACCTTGCTAATGGTAAAAAGACAACATTTACTGCAAAAGAGATTTATGTTACAAAGAACTATATGTACTATATAAACAAGAACAACAATCTTAAGAGCCTTGACAAAAAGGATGTAAGAAGAATTGTTACAAAGAATGTTTATAAGTACTATAACTCTAATAATGGTAGTAGTGTTATTTATAGTAAGCTAAATAGCAAAAAAGAAGAATTATTTTATAAGCGTACAGGTACTGACAAAGAATATAAACTTTGTGCTATAAGTGATATATATAAAGTAACCAACACATCCTATACAGGAAAGAAACACTATTGGATTAATGATGCTTTATTCTATAATAACAAGGTATATATTAATATCTCTCTTGATGGTTCATACTACATTGTTAATGTAAAAACCAGAGGTAGCAAACCATCTGTATTCTTTAAGACTACAAATAAAGATTATTATATTGACATGTATATGTTTGGTAACAAATTAGTATATCATGAGTGCGACCCTAATAGTTATATTATTGATAATTAGTTAATAATTTATTAGAGAAGTATTGTTATATTCTAAATCAATAATTAACTGCATTCTACTTAACAGTAGGATGCAGTTTTTACTTTTCACATTGTAAATCAAGGTGAAATAAAGTAAACCACCTTGAAAATAATGCTGAAAAAACATATAATGGATAAGGTGGTGATTGAAAATGTACTACACAATATTAGATGGAAAAGTTATAAGAATCGAGCATAAAGAAGAAAGTTTGATTACAGTTTCAAAACTTAAAGAAGGTGTGAATCCATTTGTTGCACATAGCGAACAGTTATCTGACGACTATATGGCATCAAGAACATACAGTAGGTTTGAAAGCTATGATGGCTTTGACCTTATATGCATTAACCACATTCACATTGAAAATTTGCAAGATGAAATCAATCCCGTATATATAATTATTACTAACGGTCACCTTGACTTTTATTCAACTGACTACAACTATGTTATTTCTGTTATGGATGAAATGAAGTCCTTTCCTAACGGTTTCAATATTAATACAGTACTGTTTCACTTTATGATGAGAATTATTCGTGGTGACTTAATTCACCTTGAGGATATTGGTGCAGAACTTAGACAGTTTGAGTCTGAAATTTTTGACAATAATATTGATGAGCATATGGCAAAGAAAATGCTTATTATCAAAAAGCACCTTATGAAAATTGAAATGTACTATGAATTACTGCTTAACCTAGTAGCTGACCTTTCAGAAAACAGAAATGGTTTTTATAGCAAATCAACATTAAAAAAGTTTTCACTAATTGACAGTAAGCTGGACAGACTATATTCTAAGACAAATAACCTGCTTAGTTACGCATCAGAAGTTTGGAGTACATATCAATCTCAGGTTGACCTTGAACTTAACAAAACTATGAAAATTCTAACAATCATCACTGTTATTGTTTCACCTTTGACTTTAATTGCCGGTTGGTACGGTATGAACTTGCAAATGCCTGAATTTCACTACCAATACAGTTACCCTATTGTAATTGCACTATGCATTGTTATTGTGGTGGGCAGTATAATTTTCTTTAAAAAGAAAAAGTGGTTCTGATTTTACACATAATTTAATAAGCTATATATGAAAAAGCCTCTAACTAAAAAAGTTAGAGGCCTTTTCTATAAGAGGTAGGAACAAAAGAAATATAAAATTATCTTTTTTAACATTTATTCATTTTAATTCTTTGGAGGAATATAATTAGATTAGGGATAAATAAAGTTCCTTAATTTCTTCAACAGAAGTTTCTCTTGGATTACCCGGACGACAAGCATCATCATAAGCACTTTGTGCTAAGAAGTCAACATCCTCAGGCTTTACAATATCCTTTAGATTTTCAGGGATACCAACATCTTGAGAAAGCTGTTTTACTGCATCAACTGCTGCCTTTCTTGCTTCATCAAGTGACATATCGTCAACACCTGTAACACCCATTGCTTTTGCAATATTTCTATACTTTTCACCTGTAGCAGGTGCGTTATATTCCATAACTGTTGGTAGAATAATAGCATTAGCTACACCATGAGGTGTATCATAAACTGCACCTAGTGGGTGAGCCATTGAGTGTACAATACCAAGACCAACATTTGAGAAACCCATACCGGCAATGTACTGACCAAGAGCCATACCTTCTCTGCCCTCAGGTGTATTTTCTACTGCACCACGAAGGTTCTTGGAGATAATTTCAATTGCCTTTAGGTGGAACATATCACTAAGTTCCCAAGCACCGGCAGTAATATAACCTTCAATTGCATGAGTTAGAGCATCCATACCGGTAGCAGCAGTTAGTCCCTTAGGCATTGAGCTCATCATATCAGGGTCAACAACTGCAACAACAGGAATGTCGTGTACATCAACACAAACCATCTTTCTGTTCTTCTCAGTATCTGTAATAACATAGTTAATAGTTACTTCGGCAGCAGTACCGGCAGTTGTAGGAACTGCAATAATAGGAACACACTTGTTCTTTGTTGGGGCTACACCCTCTAGAGAAACAACATCGGCAAATTCAGGGTTCTTGATAATAATACCGATAGCCTTTGCAGTATCCATTGATGAACCACCACCAATAGCGATAATACAATCAGCACCTGAAGCCTTGAAAGTTTCAACACCTGTCTTTACATTTTCAACAGTTGGGTTAGCCTTAATCTTGGAATAAATTTCATAATCAATAGAATTTGCATCCAAAACATCTGTAACTTTCTTAGTTACATTAAACTTAATAAGGTCAGGGTCAGAACAAACAAAGCACTTCTTAAAGCCTCTGCCCTTTACTTCTGTAGCAATCTCTTGAATTGCACCCTTACCGTGATAACTTGTTTCATTTAAGACAAATCTATTTGCCATATTAAACACTCCTTATAAAAAATATATCGTATCAAAATATTTATTGTCTATATTGTACACCTTTATTTTGCATTTGTCACTAGTTTTTTACAAATTTTTTCATTTTCAACCTGAAAATTATGTGAAAAGCACATATAAGCACCTTGTAACTAACAATGTAAAATGATAAAATAATAATAGAAACTAAGGAGGTATTTATAATGGAAACATTACAAGCTATAAAATCAAGAAGAAGTATCAGAAAGTTTAAGTCAGATATGATTCCAAAGGATGTTTTGGATAAAATTATTGAAGCCGGAACATATGCACCTACCGGCAGAGGTGCTCAGTCCCCTATTATTATTGCAGTTACTAACAAGGAAGTTAGAGATAAGCTATCCAAAATGAATAGCATTATTATGGGTAAGGATGAAAACTTTGACCCATTCTACAATGCACCTGTATGCTTAATTGTACTTGCTAACAAGGAAAAACCTACTTATATCTATGATGGTACTTTGGTTATGGAGAACCTTATGTTAGCTGCACATGACTTAGGTATTGGTTCATGTTGGATTCACAGAGCAAAGGAAGAATTTGAAAGTGAAGAAGGCAAAGAACTGTTAAAGTCACTTGGCATTAGTGGTGACTATGAGGGTATCGGTCATTGTGTATTAGGTTATGCAGATTGTGAAGAACCTACACCGGCTAAAAGAAAAGATGAGTATGTTTATTATATAGACTAATTTTCATTCAAGGAGAATAGTATGCAAGTTTTAATGATTAATGGCAGTCCCAGAGTTAACGGCAACACATCTATTGCACTTAACGAAATGGAAACTGTTTTTAAGAAAAACCATATTGAAGTTAACACAGTACAAATCGGCAATATGGATATTAGAGGTTGTACTGCTTGTGGTTATTGTTACGAAAAAGGCAAATGTATCTTTGATGATGAAGTAAACAAAATTGCACCTATGTTTGAAAAGGCAGACGGTCTTGTTATTGCAAGTCCTGTTTATTATGCATCAGCTAATGCAACACTAATTGCATTTTTAGACAGACTATTCTATAGCACTCACTTTGATAAAAGTATGAAGGTAGGTGCTAGTGTTGTATGTGCTAGACGAGGTGGTTGTTCAGCTACATTTGATGAACTGAACAAGTACTTTACAATTTCAAATATGCCTGTTGCACCAAGTCAATACTGGAACAGTATTCATGGCAGAGAAAAAGGTCAAGCAGACCTTGACCATGAGGGTAAACAGACTATGAGGGTTCTTGCTCAGAATATGACATTTCTTATGAAAAGCATTGAACTTGGCAAAAAGGAATTTGGACTTCCAAAGTATGAAGAAAGAATTTATACACACTTTATCTAATAGTTTAAAATTTATAAAGTAAAAGGGTGGACAAATTGTCCACCCTATTTCTTTGCAATATTTTTACTTACCGATTGCATCCTTATATTCACTCTTTGTTAGTTCTTCACTACCATATAGAGTGAATGGATAATCAGTATCACCGTTATTTCTTACAACACCGGCATGATTGTATCTTAGTTTCTTTGCAGTATTGTCATAATAAGTATAGTAAACATTTAGTGCATTACCGTCATCTGTGATAATCTTTTCAATCTTATAACTATGGTTATAAGCATCACTTGATGCCGGATTATCAGTATAGAACTTATTATCCTTTAGCTTGTAAGCACCATCATATTTACTACTGCTTACATCTTTACCAAATACACTCTTTACTGCTGTAACAACATCATCTTTCTTAATATAGAAACCGTTGCTGTCTTTCTTAAAGTCACCCACAAGGCTCTTTGCGTTTTCATCATTTGCTGAGTTAGTAGCTGAATTGATACACATATCAATTAAGTCACTTGCTGATGCTGATACAAAGTTAGGTGTATGGTGGCTATCAGTTGGAAGTAGTAAGCTAATCATCTTTACTGTTTCAGCATTAGTTAGCTTTGCCTTATCAGGGTCAACTGTTGTTGGTACAGTTGAAGATGGTGCAGTTGTTGATGTGTTAACTGTAGTACTCTGAGTAGTTGTTTCAGGCTTAATAATTGGGTCATCGCTATAATTGTAATCATAGAACAAGTAACCTGCTACTGTTAAAGCAATAACAACAATAAATACTACAACACCGATACCGATTTTGAAACCAAGGCTTTTGCCTTCCCTTTCAAAGTCATCATCATCAATATCCATAGCATGAGATGGTACATCATAATTGCTTTCAACATCAAGATTATCACTATCAGTACTAGCACCAAGTTCATAAGTATCAAGTGGTACATCAAGAGTAAGTGTTGATTCCTTAATTTCTTCTGTAGGAATAACCTTAGTTGCCTCTACATTTTCAGATTTATTTTCTTCAGTAGAATTATCTTCCTTATCGGATAATTCTTCTACCTTTACATCTTCAATGTTTTCTTTAGTATCTGTATCTTCTTTATTTCCTTCTTCGGTAGGTTCATCATCAACATCTACAGGTGCTAAAGAACTAATGTCCTTTACATTAATAGGTGCTACTGCTTCATCGGATTTTTCCTTTGGTTCTTCCTTAGGTTCATCCTTTGGTTCTTCTTTCTTAGAGTTAACAACCGGTACATTATCTTCTTCTGTAGCAGTGCTATTTTCTAATATAGAATTAAGAAGTGACTTATCATCAAATTCACCCTTAATGTTGTTGAAACTTTCAAATAAAAGTAGTAAGTAAGAAATAGGTGCAAGACCATAAGTATTTGTACCCTTTTTCTGTAATGCTTCTACTTGCTTTTCAACTGCCATTTTACCTGTGTTAAGTCTATCCTTAACTGTGTTTTCTGAACAGCCTGTACCATGAGAAATTTCCTTAATACTTAGCTTGTTATAGTAGAAAATAACAATTGTCATTCTCTGTTCAACAGATAAAGCACCTAGGATTTTGTCAATATATTCCTTAGCCTTTTTCTCACCTACAAGTTTGTTAGGCAATTCCTTTAGCATTTCAGGAATAAACTCAACTTCTTCATCTTCACCGTCTGACACAGGGAAAGAATCTACAACAGTATCCTTTAGCTGGTTGATTGTACGGTAAATTGCAATCTTGTCAATCCAAGAAGAAAATCTATCGGGATGGCTAAGTCCAGATAGGTTGCTAAAGCCTAGAACATAGCTGTCTTTCATTACTTCATTAATGCTATCCTTAGGACAACCTGCAAACTTAACTGTCTTGTACATATCCTTATATGTTAGTTTATAAAGGAATGATAAAGACTCCTTGTTGCCATCAATGGCACTATTAACTATATCGGTAGTAACCTTGTTGTTAGTGCCACACACTTTACAAAACATTTCACTACCGTTTATTTTCTTACCACATTTAACGCAGTTCATAAAATATCCTCCTGCTTAAAAACTTTTCTCTATTCTCTATAATATCTAAACTATTTAATAACTATATCATTAACCTTTGGCATCATACCAAGTCTTGCCTACTGCTGAGTCAGCAACAAGTGGCACAGAAAGTGACACTGCCTTTTCCATTTCTTCTTGAAGAATCATTGCAACTCTCATTGACTCATGACTTGGACACTCAACAATAAGTTCATCGTGTACTTGCAGTACAAGTCTTGCCTCAAGGTTTTCTTCCGTTAAACGCTTATCAACCTTAATCATTGCAATTTTGATAATATCTGCTGCTGTACCTTGGATTGGAGCATTTCTTGCTACTCTTTCGCCAAAAGCTCTTGTCATTCCGTTACTTGCAGAAAGTTCAGGCAAATATCTTCTTCTGCCAAATACAGTTTCAACATAACCTGTATCTTTTGCCTTTTCTACAACATCGTGCATATACTTATCAATACCACTGTAATGCTTTAGGTAGGACTCAATATAATTCTTAGCCTCTTTATTGGTTACACCAATATCCTTAGCCAAAGAATAAGCACCGATACCGTAAACAATACCGAAGTTAACTGCCTTTGCCCTACTTCTCATTTCACCGGTAACAAAGTCAAGTGGCATATTGAAAACCTGACTTGCAGTAATTGCGTGAATATCTTGATTATTCTTAAAAGCATCAATCATATTCTTGTCACCGGAAATATCGGCTAATACTCTAAGTTCAATTTGGCTATAGTCGGCATCAACAAGTACCCAACCTTCTCTTGCAGTAAAGAACTTTCTCATTTCTCTACCAAGTTCGGTTCTTACAGGAATGTTCTGTAGGTTAGGTTCTGTTGAGCTAATTCTACCGGTTCTGGTTTCGGTCTGATTAAATGATGAGTGAATTCTACCGTCATCACCGATAACCTTTAACAATCCCTCACAATAAGTAGAATTTAGCTTACTTAATGTTCTGTACTGTAGCACCATACTGACTACAGGATGCTGATTCTTTAGACTTTCCAATACATCAGCACTTGTAGAGTAACCTGACTTAGTCTTTTTCTTACAAGGCAAAGCTAAATCTTCAAATAATGCTACACCAAGTTGCTTAGGAGAATTAATATTAAATTCTCTCCCTACAGAATTATATATCTCTGACTTAAGATTTTCAATATTTTCTTTCAACATTTTGCCAAAATCTTCAATTCCTTGCTTGTCAACTGCAAAACCTAGGTTCTCCATTCTGGCTAGTACATTTGAAAGTGGAATTTCAATTTCATTAAGCAACTTTTTTTGATTACACTGTTCTATTTTCTTTTCAAGAATATTACACAAATCAATCATTGGTGCAATATTACATAGGAATTCATCTTCACCATCATAAGTTTCAACTTCATATTCACCGTTTAACTTATCAATATCATATGAACTTGAATTAGGATTCAACAAATATGATGCTAAAGTAATATCAAAAACAAGGTTCTTGATTTCAAAACCGGTTTTATCAGCATAAGCAAATAATTCTTTTGAAGAATAAACATACTTTTTGTTTTCACTTTTTAGTACAGTATCAACATCAGTAGTTTTGATGATTTCATTTTCTTCTATTATATATAGATAGTCAATATCACCTTTACTTTTGCTATTACTATAAATATACAATTCTTTGCCTAATAAATCAATGGTATTTTTTTCATTTAAAGAATATTTTTTCTTTTCTTTAGGAGTTTCCTCTGCTGACTCAACTTCTTTTAGCTTAAACTTATCTATTAAGGAAAAAAGTTCTAGTTTTGCCATCATTCTTGATGCCTCATCCGGCTGAGTACAATTTACAAGATAATGATTAATATCAGTATCAATAGGAATATCAAGCTTGATTTCACCTAACATTCGTGACATATAGGCACTGTCTTTGTTTTCACGAAGTTTCTTCCTCATACCATCTTTAATATCAATAGTATCTAGGTTTTCATATATATAGTCAAGGTTATTAAATCTTTGGATTAAGTCACCTGCACCCTTAGGTCCAATACCGGGAACACCGGGAATACAGTCTGATGAATCACCTTGAATAGCTTTAATCTCAATAAGCTGTCTTGGTGTTACACCATAGTCCTCCATAATCTTCTTTTCATCATAAAGTATAGCATTAGCCTTGCCACCTTTAGTGGATGCAAGTCTTACTGTTACCTTATCATTAATAAGTTGAAGTGAATCTCTATCCCCTGTAGCAAGTACACATTCATCACCATTAACCTTACAAGTATGAGAAAGTGTACCCAGAATATCATCAGCCTCATAACCCTCCTTAGTTATAATAGTATAGCCAAGTAAAGTTAATAAGTCCTTTAAAGGTTGCAACTGCTGATGTAGTTCTTCAGGCATACCTTTTCTGTTAGATTTGTACCCATCATATGCTTTGTGTCTAAAGGTTGGTGCTTTTAAGTCAAAAGCAATAGCCACAGCATCAGGGGTAACATCTTCCTGTATTTTAAGTAGCATTGTTAAAAAGCCATATATTGCATTAGTAAACTGACCATCTTTTGTAGTCAATAATCTTATTCCATAGAAAGCTCTGTTTAGAATTGAATTTCCGTCAACAACTAAAAGTTTCATATATACTTCCTTTCAAAAGTTCTAACTTACATTATAATATAGAAACACAAATGTTTCAAGAATGATTAAAGTTTTTGTGAAACTATATATTGTGGTGTATGTTATATATTGCCACAAAGGTAAGATGTTTATTTCCTAATAAGAATATTATACTTTAACTATTGAACATTTTACAACGCCTATACTATATATTGTGTGTTTACAATTTTGTAACACAATCTATTGTAAATCCCATAAATTCTAGGATTTATAAAATTACATAAAATTTATTCGTTAAATTGGTAATAATAACGGTTGACTTAACACAATATATGGCATATACTAATAAAGCACGAAAAAAACAAACATTTTATTTATTTTTAATTTACATAAGGTAATTTGATGATTTTGTTTTACAATATATGATATTTTACATGGGAGGAACGAAATGATTACTGAAATCACCAAGAGAGATGGTAGAAAAGAACCATTTGAAATTGAAAAAATAACTAATGCGATTTTTAAGGCAGCACAGGCAATTGGTGGCTCAAACTATGAAGAAGCTGAGGATTTAGCCAACAAGGTATGCGACTATATTGAAAATGTTGAGAAAATTCCTGCACCAACAGTTGAACATGTACAGGATACTGTTGAAAAGATGATGATTGAAAACGGTCATGCAAGAACAGCTAAGGAGTTCATTCTTTACAGAGCTGAAAGAACAAGACATAGAGAAATGAACACAAAGCTAATGAAGATTTATGAGGACCTAACTTTTAAATCAGCTAAAGATAATGATGTTAAGAGAGAAAATGCTAACATTGACGGTGATACTGCAATGGGCACTATGCTTAAGTATGGTAGTGAAGGTGCTAAGCAGTTCTACAAAATGTACATTCTTAACCCTAAACATGCTAAGGCTCACGAAGATGGTGACATTCATATTCATGACCTTGACTTCTTAACACTAACAACTACTTGTTGTCAGATTGACCTTGTAAAGCTATTTAAGGGTGGTTTCTCTACAGGTCACGGTTATCTAAGAGAACCTAATGATATTGCTTCTTACTCAGCACTTGCTTGTATTGCTATTCAGAGCAACCAAAACGACCAGCACGGTGGTCAGTCAGTACCTAACTTTGATTACGGTATGGCTCCGGGTGTTAAGAAAACTTATGTTAAGCTATATCGTCAGAACCTAGCAAGAGCTATTGAACTTTTGGCAGAAGTTGATGACATTGACGAAACAGTTGCTACTGCAAGTGAAATTATTGAAAAGGCAAAAGAAATCAGTGGTGACCAACCTTCTCTACAGGCAGGTGAAGAATATGCTAAGGCTGAACTTCCAATTCTTGTAGAAATGTATGGTGAACAAATTGGTGGTAAAATTCAGAGATTTGCTAAGAAGCATGCTGAAAAGGAAATTGACCGTTCAACATATCAGGCAATGGAAGCACTTATCCACAACCTAAACACAATGCATTCAAGAGCAGGTGCTCAGATTCCATTCTCATCACTAAACTATGGTACTGACACAACTCCTGAAGGCAGACTTGTTATTAAGAACATCCTTCTTGCTGAAGATGCAGGTCTTGGTAACAACGAAACTCCTATCTTCCCTATCCACATTTTCAAGGTTAAGGAAGGTGTTAACTATAATCCGGGTGACCCTAACTATGATTTATTCAAGTTAGCTATGAAGGTTTCTGCTAAGCGTCTATTCCCTAACTTTAGCTTTATTGATGCTCCATTTAACCTACCTTACTATAAGCCTGGTCATCCTGAAACAGAAATTGCATATATGGGTTGCCGTACAAGAGTTATGAGCAATGTTTACGACCCAACAAGAGAAATTACATACGGCAGAGGTAACCTATCATTTACTTCTATCAACCTACCTAGACTTGCAATTCTTGCTAACAAGAACATTGACTTCTTCTTTGAACAGCTAGACAGAATGGTTGACCTTGTTACTGACCAGCTACTGGAAAGATTTGAAATTCAGTGTCAGAAAAAGGTTCTTAACTACCCATTCCTAATGGGACAAGGTATTTGGCTAGACTCAGACAAGCTAAACCCTAATGATGAAGTTAGAGAAGTTCTAAAGCATGGTACACTAACTTGTGGTTTCATTGGTCTTGCTGAATGTCTAAAGGCTCTTACAGGTAAGCACCACGGTGAAAGTGAAGAAAGCCAAAGACTTGGTCTTGAAATTGTTGGTTACATTCGTAAGAAGATGAACGAAGCTACTGAAAAGTATCACCTAAACTTCTCAGTTATTGCTACTCCTGCAGAAGGTCTATCAGGTAGATTTGTTCGTATTGATAAAGAAAAGTTCGGTATTATCCCGGGTGTTACAGACAGAGATTACTACACTAACTCTTTCCATGTACCTGTTTACTACAATATTTCAGCATTTGATAAGATTAGAATTGAAGCTCCTTATCACAACCTAACTAACGGTGGTCACATCAGTTATATTGAACTTGACGGTGACCCAACAGAAAACCTAGATGCCTTTGAATCAGTTATCAGATATATGAAGGAACAAGGCATTGGCTACGGTTCTATTAACCACCCTGTTGACAGAGACCCTGTATGTGGTCACACAGGTATTATCGGTGATGTTTGTCCTAAGTGTGGCAGAAAAGAAGGAGAATCAGGTAAGGGCTTTGAAAGAATCAGAAGAATTACCGGTTATCTTGTAGGTACTGTTGACCGTTTCAACAATGCTAAGAGAGCTGAAGTTGAAGACAGAGTAAAGCACACACTAACAACTGATTGTGGTTGTCTTGACTGTGAGGAGGCTATTTAATGGCTGACAATATAGTCAGACTTGCCGGTGTAATTAAGGAATCTATCGTTGATGGTCCCGGAATTAGAATGACAGTTTTCACACAAGGTTGCCCTCACCACTGTGAGGGTTGCCATAATCCTGAAACTTGGGACTTTGAGGGTGGTTTTGATTGTGAAATCGAGAAGTTAATCAATACTGCTAAGAAAGACCCACTACTTCAAGGACTCACCTTTTCCGGTGGTGAACCATTTGCACAAGCTAAGCCACTTGCAAAACTAGCTAAAATGTGTCACGAAAACGGATATAATGTTTTCTGTTACACAGGTTATACATTCGAAAAGCTGGTTTCTTCCTTTGACACTCATCCTGAATGGAAAGAACTTTTGGAGGAAGTTGACTATCTTGTTGATGGTCCCTTTATTCTTGCTGAAAGAAGTTTAATGCTACACTTTAGAGGTAGCAAAAATCAACGACTGCTTGATGTTAAAAAAAGTTTAGCTGAGGACAAAGCTATTGATGCAGAAAATGTATAATTTTTAATAAGTGATTAAGAGTCACTCCCTATGTAAAACAAATTTAATTAAAATAACCGACCTAAGTTAGAATCAGTCTAGTTAGGTCGGTATTTTTATGCCATAAATTTGTAAAAAAGAAAGACAGTATAAACTGCCTTTCTATAATAATTATTTAATTAGAAGCTACCACTTGAACCACCATGAGAAGTACCTGATGAACTAGTATGTGTACTAGAGCCACCACTGCTACTATCATTATCCTTTGGTTTAGCAGTTTTACTTATATTACGGTACAAGTAAAGGTCACTGCGTTCTGTAACATTAAATGAACCACTCTTTACATAACTATTTGCTAATGGTTGCATACGAACAGACTTTAGCTTTGACTTCATAATAAGTACAACAATGAAACCAACTAAAGCACCTACACCTACACCACCGAATATAATATAGTATATTGGAATTATAGTCTTAGGCTGATTGTTTACATCATATGGTTCATCAGTTATAGCCTTATTAATATAGTCATCACACATTGTGACAAATGTATCAAATGCATCATAGTATTCACCATCACTTAAATATGGCTTAACATCATCCATAATTTTTTCTTGACCATAGTCTGTGAAATATGGAATACCGGCACCTGTTGTACTGATAGCCCATTTTCTATTTTCCATATCTAGCAAGAAAAGAATACCATCGTGATTATCTCCCTCACCATAACCTTTATAGTCAAAGAAATCATCAGCATATTCTGTAGGTGTTTTGTCACCAATAGACTTTTCGGTAACAATAACAACATCAAATGTATTTTTTTCTGATACAGTATCAATATGTTCCTTTAATTGACTATATTCATCTTCTGATAGTAGCTTTGCATTATCTACAAGCCTACCATATGTACTGGCACCTTCACTTTCTGCAAATACAGGAAGTACAGACAATGATACCAGAAAAATTGCAAAAATAATTGAAACAACTCTTTTTTTCATTTTAGTACCTCCTTACAGTAAATTATATAACAAGCCAATTATAATAATAACTGCTGCTATAGAACCTGCAATAATGGCAAAATATCTCCAAAATGCACCCCAATCAATAGGTAGGTCACCAACCATTTTACCGGTTTGACCATTCATTGCAAATAGGAAATTTTGACCATTCCAAGAGGTATTAAGTATCCAAACAGGATATAGTGCATATTTTGAAGTACCGTTTTGGAACTGCACACTTGAACTCTGTGTCATTAAAGAAGAATACTCACTTGCAGTTTCTCTAAACAACTGTTCGGTAGTATTTTTAATTCTCTGATTAGCTCTGTTAATACTGTTTTCCTTTGTAACATCATACTTATCAGCAAGATAACCGGCTAAATAAGCAGTTTGGAAATCTACTGCTTCATCAAAGTTAAAAGGTTCGATACTTTCCATAAGGTCATCAGGCATTTGGCTTGAACCGTCAACCGGTACATTAGTAAAGCCAACATTACCACCTCTGCCAACTAGGTAATATTTGGTTTCTGTGTAATCATAGTCACTATCGCTCCAATGTCTTACCTTTGTACCTTTGTACTGAATATGAGCCTCCGTATCAGCATCAAACAACCAAAATGGCACATACATACCACGAATTTGGTCAATATGATTTTTGTCTTTGAAGATTTTTGGAACTAGTTTCTTGTTAACATGTTTAGAAAGTGCCTTGATAGCATCTTCCTTAGTTAGTCTAAACGGGATAACATAATCAGGCTTTAGGTCACCTGAGAATCTACCCTTTAACACAACAGGGTTGCCACAATAGGGACAACTTGTTGCACCGGTATTTTCATCGGCAACAATTTCACCACCACAAGAATTACATACATAAACTGACATACCTTCTGTTTCTTCATCAGTAAATGTTTGTTCATTGGAATTATCCCAATTCATATTGTCCTGTGTATTTTTCTTAAGGTCCTCATCATATGACTTTAGAGTTTCCATATCAAACTCTGTGTCACAATAAGGACATTTCATTTTCTGCAATTTACTGTCAAAGTTAATTGCACCACCACAACAGGGACATTTATACTCAAGCATATCTGCCATATATTCTATTCTCCTACATTACCTAATTAAATTATTTTACAATATCGTTGTCATCAAAAATATCCCCACATTCAGGGCAGAACTTTGGATGTGATGCTGGGTCTTCAGGTGTCCAACCACACTTATCACAACGGAAAGTTTTCTTTTCTTCAGGTTTCTTAGAACCACATTCAGTACAGAACTTACCAAAGTTCTTTGCACCACAAGAGCAAATCCATGAACCGTCATTCTCAGGCTTCTTATTACCACAATTTGTACAGAATTTGCTTGTATTTGTAGTACCACAAGAACATACCCAACTGTCTTCACCGGCACTTTGTTGTGGTGTCTGAGTTGGTTGTGGTTGCTGAGGCTGTTGCATTTGTGCTTGTTGTTGAGCATACTGCTGAGCCTGTTGTTGCTGACCCATTTGGAATAGACCGTTTACATTACCGGCGTTACCTGCCTGTTGAGCCATACCCATTCCCAAAAAGCCTGTAAATGCACCGGCTTCATTTTCTGCTGCTGCTTTCATAGCATCTGCTTGAGCACCAACTAATGTTGCTGCTGCCATTGATGGGTCACGCATAACTGCAGTACGCTGAGCCTGTTTAATCATTTCGGCATCTTCAGGTGGAAGTGTAATAGGATTCATAGCAATTGAAATTACCTGAATACCTCTTAACTGTGCCCACTTTGCAGTTAGAGCAGTATTCATAGCCTCAGAAAGTTCTTCAGCATGAGCCGGTAGTGCTGATGGACGAACCTGCATATCGGAAATCTTTGCAAATGCCGGTTGTAAAGCTGAGATAAACTCAGTTTTTAGCTGAGAGTCAATCTCACCACGAGTATAGTCACCCTGAACATTACCACAAACATTTGTATAGAATAGAATTGGGTTTACAATCTTGTATGAGTAAACACCACTACATCTAACTGATACATCAACATCAAGACCAATATTTTTATCAACTACTCTAAATGGAATTGGGTTTGGTGTACCAAACTTATTTTCAAGGATTTCCTTAGTGTTGATATAGTAAATTCTTTGGTCAGAAGGCTTATCGCCACCAAAAGTAAAACGCTTACCGATATCTCTAAAAGTATCTAAGATACCTGCACCTAAGCCACCTGTAAAGACACTTGGAGCTGTCATACTATCAAAGATATATTCTCCCGGTTCTGCACAAATATCTACTACCTTACCCTGTTCAACAATTAGCATACACTGACCGTCAGCAACTGCTAATACTGAACCGTTAGTAATAACATTGTCTGTACCCTTTGTATTTGATGAACGCTTACCAGTACGGTGAACACCTTTTGTTACCAGTACATCTTTTGGCATTGACTCGCAGTAGAAAAACTCTTTCCACTGGTCAGCCATAACACCATTTGCTGAACCGGCAATAGCTTTTATAAGACCCATAATTAAGCTCCTTTTAATTTTAAAATAATATATTACATAAATGTTTACAACTTACATAAGCATTATACAGTATATTCTACAAAAAATAAATACTTTTCTACAAAATAATATATATTTTTTTAAATTTATCAATTCTCTAATTCACAATACCAATATATTAATCATATTATATAAATGAGTTTTAAAGAACTTAATTTAGAAAAAGGAGAATTACATTGGTAGAAGAAATTTTTAAGAGTTATGGTATATCACCAATACCATCTGATTATACAGAAGCTATGGCTTATGTGCCATATCAAAGCAACAATCCAAAATTTTATTCAGTAGCACATGGTTTTGAGGCAGGGACAATGTTCCCTACTCTACACAAACCATTTTTCGGTTCTAAATGTACAGGTGGCAAAAATGATGACTGAAAGAGATATTCTGCTTAAGAAACTAAGTTCCGTAGCATTTGCAATGTTTGAAATCAGACTTTTTCTAGACACTCACCCTGACTCAACAGATGCTATGGCTAAATTTGATGACTTAAATGATAAATATGTAAAACTGAAAGAAAAATATGAAGATGAATACGGTCCACTACTGAGTAAAGATGCCGATAGTCCCGTTCAATGGATAAAAGGACCTTGGCCTTGGGAGGTGCAGTAAATGTTTGTATATGAAAAAAGACTTCAGTACCCTATCAGAATAAAACAAACTAACCCAAAACTTGCCAAAATCATTATTACACAATATGGGGGTGCATACTTCAAATGTTATGATTACTATATTTTAACATTATAAATAATGGCTTAGATATGCGACTATTAAGGTAAAAATATCTTTATTTAAAGTTTAATATTTTTAATAAAAATAAGTCATATTTTATAGAAGTATGACTCAAATATGACTCAATTATGTTAAATTCAAATGTGTAATTTTAATCATATTTATTGACTTTTATATTTATATGATGTATTAATAAGATGTAAATATTAATACTTTGGAGAATAATATGACGACCGAAAAATATAAACCACAATTAAATTTTGTTAATGAGATGGCTCTTTCTAAAAAAGGAATTATTGATGAAATAAAAACAGATCTCACTGCTATGATGATAACCTTAGATTATGGAAAAGATGATATAAGATATAATGACGCAATTGATAAAATTCTTGCAATTAATCTAAGAAAATTATTGTGTGAAAAGAAAAATAATGTTTTGGAAAAGGTATGCCCTGATTTTAAGATGCCACCATTAAAAGGTAATATTTTACATTGTGACAAATTGAGCAAAGGCTTTTGTATTGTTTGTGGTCCCTATTCACTTGATAAAGATATTAATAACTGGATTAGTATCAATGAATGGAGAGAACAAAATATAGCCTATCACACTATACAACCCGACGATGTATATCCGTATTTTGATAACATTATATTTAAACAAATTTGTAATAAAATGAAGCCAAATGACAAAGATACTTTTAAAGGATTGTTTACTGACTGTTTTTTAGAATGTATGGGTAAAACATTCGAAGGTAAGAAACTAAAAAGTGTTGATTATAGTGGACAATTATTAAGATTATTAAATAAAATTGGTTACTACGACTTATCACTTTACACCTTTATAAAACATCTTACTGACAAAACAGCCGCTCATATTGACTATAATATATCTTTTTTAATAAAGACAATTAACGCTAATGATTTAAACATCCGTACCCCAATCAAGGACTTGTCATTTCAACTTATTTATGCTATCAAAACGCAAATACCGTATTTTAGAGATTTTTCTTTACAAAATCTAAAGTGTAACGAGTAAATAAAAATATGTTAACAAAAGTAAAACAACCCCACAACAGTTCTGATACTGCTGTGGGGTTTCTTTGCACGAAAAATTGATTTTGTTTTACTGATTTTTTTTAAAATTACTGATATGTTTTAAAAGTTTGCTTAAAATTTTAAAACTTTAATTAAACATTTCAAAGCATTTCAAAAGTTTTGAAAATCTCTTTTATAATTTTGAAAATCGTTTAAAAACTTTGAAAATAGTGTTTTAAGTTTTCAAAATTAACGAAAGAATTTCAAAAATTAATTATTATCGTTAATGTTTAAATTATCTAACTAGATAATACTTAAGGTTACGATAAAGGTACTTATAACCCTTATATTTGCCTGATGTAATAACTGCAATTACAGTAAACTCTCTATTCTTATCCAGCTTTTTAGTATATGCAATTTTGCCATTACTAACTCTTGAATAAGTATTGCCTTTTAGAACAGTAATTTTGTTGTACTTAGATAGGCTCTTATCATCAAGATGTGAATTAACAATATAGCCTGATTTATTGCCATATTTGACCTGTGACCAACCATTACCTAAGTCCTTAACAAGTTGTACCTTAGCGCCTTTCTTGACTGTAGTGACGCTTTTGCTTGTGTTACAAATAACATCAACATATGCTTTCTGTCTTAGTATGCTTTCTTTAGTGACAACACAATGGTTATATTTAAGTTGGTTCTTAAACTTCTTCCAAATTGTTTCATTGTCACCTACCCATCCTGACCATCCGGGACAAATCTTACTGCACACATCATAGTGTCTAACAACATGACTTGCAGGAATATTGTATGTATTCATTAGCTTTCTTGCTAACGCTACTGTATTTGCAAAAGTTTTGTCAGAAATTTTACCTTTGGTACTGCACATTTCGATATTGATTGAATTGTAGTTAGTACACTTGCCAAACAGATTGTTGTGACCATAGTTAACACCAACTGCCCAAGATGTATTGTTAGGTGATACCACCTCATATACATTGGTATCATCAACAAAATAATGTGCTGAGGCTCCCCTATTTGTGTTATAGAAGTAATTAGCATTAGCTTTTGCTGTATCAGTTGTATTACCCGTATAATGAATTACTATATACTTTCTTCCAGTGTTGCCTTTTTCATAATTACACTTTGTATGTAATTTTTTCAGTTTGTATGACATTAGTTATCATCCTTTCCTTTGTTCTGTAATACATCAATAGCCTTATTAATAATAGCCGGTAATGGTAAACCCATTAAACCGGCATTTTCTACGATAGAGATTAGTTCATTAGCCATAAAACCAATGATTACGGCATCTCTTATGTAACTAGTACCAATTGCTAAATCAAGCCTATACGCAATTAATACGAACAATAGGGTCATACCCTTTTTACACAAGCCTTTCCAACCGGCTTTACTCTCCAATGCACCTGAGGATGTTTTCTTGCTATTGTGGAATATACCTGCAACAACAAGACCTGACACATAGTCAATAGCCATAAATAAACATAGTGTTACCAGAGCAGTATCCCAACCACCAAACAACCATGCAAAAAGTCCACCTACTGCACCAATAGCAGTACAAATCCATTCTTTCATCTTAATTCTCCTTTTCCGTATCTGTTGTGACATCTTCAAAGTCACTATTTGAGTTTTCTGTATCTTCGTTAGTTGTTTCAGTTTCTTCAGTTGAGTACCAACTGTCGATTGTGTTCATATCTTCATCAGTTAAAACAGACTTACTATACCAGCTTAGTGCGTATGCTCTGACTTGGTATTCATCCAGTCTGTTCTTCATTGTTTCTAAAGTCTTAAAAACAAAATCATGTAAGCTAAACATTATTACATCACCTCACTTTCGTGTGCTACCAAGGCAGTAGCAACTTCAATGATTTTGTTGTCAATGTAGTTTTTAGTATCAGCAACATATTCAACTTGACAATCACAGTCTGCAATAATAGTTGTATTTGGATAGTAAGTATGTAGTGATATTATTTTATCTACTTCATCTTTTGACAAATTAACGGTAATGGGTTTTGACCGTGGTGCTACAACATACACTTCATTGTCATCAAGCCACTTTTTAAATTTTGCAATATCACCATCAAATTCAGTTATTCTGATTGCAATTCCAACACCACCAACATTTATCCAACCTATTGAATTATCAAAAGCAGTATTCTTTTCATTTTCTCCTACATCAAGATGACTGCATAAAATCAAAGGTTTGTTGTCTTTCACATCAAATGAATATGAATAGTCGTTTCTGAAAAATCTATGGGTTGCTTTTGAATAATTCCATTCGAGGCTGGTTGACTTTCTCTGTGATGTGATTCTTTCTACAAATAATCTTTGTGTTATGTAACCTGTACCATCACTATTTACTGTTAGAGTATCACACACATTTCCTATACCTCTTAATGTGCATTGTATATTATTACTTTGTCTGTCACTATCATTTGAAAAAGTGATACTCGGATTGTTAATATTATTAATATCAACAGGATTTGTTGGTGTAGGTATTGCACTTTGAGTTGATTTACCGTACAAAGTTAACCCAACAATGTTACAATCACTACTATCATTAAGCACAATGCTAGTTGACTTATCTGTTGTGACTTTAATAGCGTTTTGTAAAACATCTGCTTTAAGTTGTACAATGTCTGTAGCGTTCTGCTTTACTGCTGTATCGTTGCTTGTCTTGTATGCATTAAAGTCTGTATTATCAACTTTATCTACTTTCAATACAACAATATCAGCTTTGTTCTGTGCAATGTCTGCACGTGGTTGTTCTGACTTTGTTTCAACAAAATCCCACACACCTTTTACGCTAGGATAAGTAGTTGTGCTAGGGTGTGTAATCACATCAACCTTATTAGATAGGCTTTCCTTGCCATTTACATTCGTATTAGTTGTTGCAATTTCTCGTTGTGCTGTTTCTTTGACAATCTGTAAATTGTCAGCAACCTGACTAATATTAGCGTTTAAAGTTTGTACATCTGTTTTGTGCTGAGCTTCAATACTTGTTGCTCTGTTCTCCCAATCAGTTCTATTTGTGTTAACTGATGACTTTAATGACCTAATAGCACTTGCTAATAGTTCATTTACATTGATGAAGTTACCATCATTTGAGTAAACAATACTAACACCTGATGGTACTGAACCACTTACAATTTCAACATTGCCAACTGTGTTATCAATATAAATTGTCTTTAATGAGGTACACCCACTAAATGTACCACTATTAATTTTTGTAACATTATCTGCAACAAATACTGTTACAATATCTGTCTGACTTGTCGCAAAACTACCTGCACCCAATGCTTTCGTTGATGTTGTGTTCTTTAGCACATTGTCTGCTGTAAAGGTTGCAGAAAAATTGAACCTAGTACCTTGAATAGCTTTAGCTATATTCTCATCCATTTGGTTCAAATTTTCTGCATTGATTGGTGTTTGCTTACTGGGACTATTCTCCCAATTAATTAAGTTGTAGCCCATTGTTTATCATCATCTCCTTGATATTCTGAACTTTCTGTACTTACTTGGACTGTAAGGCCAACTGTTCCGGATAAAGTTCTGTTAAAAATTGTACTTGTAATTATTGGAGTGTCCTCTACTCCTGTATTTAACTGTATAGTATCACCAGGTTCTAGCCACCAACGGTCAAACAGGTTAACGCTAAAAGGTCGGTATTCATAGAACATCCATCCACCATAAACTGCACCTGAGGGTCTTATAAATTTACTAACAAGAGTTTTCTCTGTATTACAAGAGATAAATTTGTTATCACCGTCATAATAATTTTGTTTACCTGATGTGGTTACTATGTTTTCTGTGTAGGTCTTATCCTTGTTGTACTTAAATCTTGCTTTAGTTATCTTAGCAACTGTGTAATCTTCAAAATTCAAGTCTGTATAATAGCCAACAGTATAAACATCTGTTACATCCTTTTCTTGTGGTAATTTCTTAAACTTAATACTTCCTTCCCCATCACAAAAAGCAAACTTTGCAGAACACTCACACAAATCTTGAAGTAAATTAAGTACTGTTAATTTACCGTTATAAACTTCTTTTACAATTGTAGCTGATAAAGAAAGTTTTTTATCATCTTCACTACCATAAAAGTTACTGTCAACAATAAGACCTTTTTCTTCGCACATATCAATTACACATTCTTTTAAAACTTTAATTGTTGCATTTGGAGAGTAAGTTGCAAAACCAAAGAACCAAGTGTAAATATTAATTTTACCGGCTAGATAAAAGTTATCATAAGCAGTAACTTCTTTAATAGTTTTATTCTGTTGTCTTTTTGCACTATCAATAGTTCCGGTAAAGATACAAGCTGACTTATCTACCACTTTACAAGGATAAAGTTCACCGGATGGGTACAAGTCCTTAGACGGATAAACATTATCCAAATAACTTTGCTTTATGTACACTTTGATTTCTCTACCTACTAATTGCTCCTTAAAATTAATAGTGCTAAAAGTAAGTTGTGACGATATACACCCACCAAAACGGAGTGTGCTATCGTCACAAATAGAATTAGTTAATTCAAGGCTATCAAATACAATATTTTCATTTGGTAAAATGCTTTTTGTATCGGTAAAGACAATCTGAATATTTCTTGATATTGTATTTTCCAGAAGTTTCTTCTTAATTTCAAGGTCCTCAGCTTTATTCTCGCTAAACATATACATACTACATCACCTCAGTATTCAATCAATTCAAATGTAATAGGGTTGTACTGTATGTCATTTGATGATGCATCCATTACTGAAAATTCCACATCAGGAATATAGAAATAGCCTTCTTTGTATTTGTTTTCTTCATCATTCCAATATTCAACCTTACACTTTCTCTGTGTAGAATTTACAATACCTTTATTGATAATATTCTGTATCTTAATCTTGTCATCAAGAAAAAGAGTATGAGTGGAAAAAGTAATATTAGTTTTGTGGTTTGATAAAGTTTTTCTTTGCAAGTCACCGTTATTATCTCTTTCAGCAGATACTTCCATTCTTTGGTTTGGCGTAGTGGAATACTCAGCAATACACTTATTAGGAAATATGTTTTTATTAAATGCAATTAGATAACCTTTATAGTTCGCCATATATAACCACCTACCTTATACAAATGCCGACTTACCGTTATGCCTTTTCTTGTACATTTCATTCTGCTTAACAATCTCTTTGAAAATGTCGCTACCGTTGATTTTTGCAACAAATTCATATGTATTTCCACCTTTATTTCTAAAGATAATAAACATCTCATACAATCTCTTTAAGTATGTTAAAATCTGTGAGAGTATCTCAGTATCATTACTATCAGAGCCTTGTTGCATAATACCTTTTAGCTTATTTAACGGTGCTACAACTTCAGGATTGCCTGAGCTGGCTCCCGGGTTATCACCAACAACGGCAAGAGTAGGAGCCTTAACAAGGCCACCTTTTGCAAGTTTAGGGATTAAAGGAGCTTTTTTAGGCATTGAAAAACTCCAGTCTTTGCCAAATACATCACCGATAGCACCGGCTACTCCACCAATTGCATTAACGATAGCCGATATCGCGTTATAGATACCAGTCCAAAGCAAATTAATACCATCAATAATTAAATTGATAGCACCCTTGATTATGCCCCAAATGGCATCCCAAATTCCTTTGAAAAAGCTCTTGATACCGTTCCAAGCCTTTTCCCAGTCTCCGGTGAAAACGCCTGTAATAAAGTCAAGTAAGCCACCTAGAGCGTCTAAGATGCCACAGACAACATCACCCACTATTGAAAATACTGTTTTAAACACGCCACCAACGGCACTAAAAATATTTGTTAGAATTGGTCCGAAAGTTTTTACAAGATAGTTAACAATAGGTGATAAAAAGTTATTCCAAATCGCTGAAATACAATCCCCTAGTTTGCCGAAAAATGAGACTATTTTCTCAAAAATCGGTTTTAAGTAACTCTTCCAAGCTGATTGAAAAACATCAACAATAGCGTCCCAAGCTGGCTTAATCCACTCGTTATAAACGTTCATGAGGGTGGTACCAATATTTGTAAACATACTGCATATGTTACTAAATACGGATGAGCCGTCACTCTCCCACCAGTCGGATAGGTAGGTACCTATGTCACTAAAAACAGTACCCACAAAAGATAAAACATCAGCAATCTGCAATTGCACATTATCAAAAAATGTTCCGATAGTTTCGCTATCATTTTCAATCCATTCAACCAATTTTCCGGTTGCGATTTCAAATCCATCAGATACAATTGTACCAATACCACCGGCTAAATCTGTACAACCTGATAACAAGTCAGATATGGCAGTCTCCATTGTCGGTCTGACCCTATCAATGCTATCACCCAGCAGGTCAAAAGCACCGTCAAAAAATGTTGATAAATTATCAAACCCCTTTGAGAGGTGCGTGCCAATAGTGTTGATAAATCCTATTATTTTCCCCTGGTCTTTTGTAAGCCACTTACTAATACCACCTGTAAGGGTCTGTAATTGCTTACCACTCACCTGGACTATACCACCAATAAAAGAGCCAACTGCTCCTAAAGCTGACTTACTGACATTTTTTACTTGCCCTAAGTATGCTTTTGCTATTGGTATTGATTTTTTAAAAATGTTTTTGCAGTTTTCGGCAATGGCCGACCAATCGACTTTATCAATGCCCCTTTGTACTTTATCAAAAAAGTTTTTTAAACCACTTTCTTCATATAATTTTGAAAAATTAAATTTTGGAGTAGTTTTATTATTAGACTTTGGCTTTTTATTTGATGATGTGTTGCCACCAGTAGTAGGAGTAGATATTTTACCACCGGAAGATGTACTACTATTGGTCTTTGTAAGCACATTTAGCTTATCAAAACTTGCAAGACTTCTTTCTGCCTTTTTCTTTGCTTTGGCATTGTTATTAATAGCTTTTGTGTTATTATCAACAGAAGCAGTTGCATCATCTGCACCGGTTGACAGATTGTTCATACCGGCTGATGATTGTTCACTATTAGAATCACCAAATATCTTCTTAGTAAGGTTTTCAAACCCACTAGCTACCTGTGATAGCTTTGTAACTATTTTTGTAAGAAAACCAAGCATAGGTGAAAACACATTATTTAACCCTCTGCCTAAAGTTTCTTGCATATCTCCAAAACTATTTTTTAGTTGCTGAATTCTACCTGCAGGTGTATTTGCTAAAGCCTTATTCATATTACCTACATTATCAGTAATAACCTGAGAAAGCATTGCAGCTCTCTGTTCTTCATTGCCATACTTTAAGACTTGTGCTTGTGCATCTGAAAATGTAATACCTACACGAGTAAGTGCAGAGGTTTGACCTTGCATTACTTTACCCATAAGATTGCCGATATTAACCATACTCTCAGATGTTACATTAACCCCATTTTGTTGTACTGCAAGATTATTCATTGCCGGCATTAGCTTTTTTAGTGCATCATCAGTTTTAAGGAAAGTTGACAACTGTTGTGCACCGGCAAGCTGAACTTCATCCCCTACAACACCGGTTTCTTGTAAAGCTGATGCATAGTTTTTCACACTTGATATTGCCTTGTTACTTGCACTCATTCTCTGTCGCATAACTGTGGTTAGCTTTGTTTCAGCCTCTGTTTGAATATTTGCAGCAGATACACATTCTTTACTGAATCTAGTTATCATAGCAACACTAAAAGCAGTACCTACTACTTTTGCAATTTTGCTAAAAGAATTTGAAATCTTTGAACCGGCATTATTAGCTTGTGTTTGGATGTTATTAAGCGACTTTTTAAAGCTAGTGCTATTAAGTATTAAGTCAATTCCAATTTGTCCGGCTGTTGTCATTAGCATACCTCCTTCCTAAAATTAGGTATAAAAATAGCGTACACCACTTGATGTACGCTAAATTCAAATAAAATTTATGCTGTTTTTAGATATAATAATCTAAATGTTTCTCTACCTTTAGGTGTAACAAGTGTTTGAGTGCCACACCATTTTGTTTTATCGTTATAAACTTCCTTTACTTCAAACAAACCATTATTCTTTTTAGCATAAGGCATAAGTTTTCCACGCTTATCACGATAAAGATATTTCTTTTCAAGCAAAAAGTTGATAAAATCCTTTTGCTTGATTTCAAGTTGCTTAGCCGTTTCTCTTAGATTAGTCAAAAGATTTCTGTCAACTAATTCGTCAAAATAATCAGCTTTAGGCTTCATTATTTGATTATTTACAGCCAATTCTGAATTAACTGCTTGTAGTTGCTTATTCTTGCTTTGTTCCTCTTTAAGAGCCGTAGCTAATTTGATAATTGTATCAGGGTTCAAAATTGCCTGTTCTATCGTTGCAGATGTCATATAAGCACCATGCTTTCTGATAGATGGAAGAACCTCAGATGTTACCCATCTCTTAAATTTCTTTGCAGTGGGTAGCTTACTTGATAAGATAAGACTGTAAAGACCGGATTCATTGATTACCCAACTGCTTTGAATTCCACCAGTAGAAGGGATAGGATGTTTCATCCTATCCTCTTCATCAATATGCCTTGATATAGCCTTATTTGATTCATTATAACCTAAAACATCAGCCACATCTTTACCAACAAAATATGGTTCATTCTCAATTTCAACTATTCTGATACTACCAAATTCAGAATTTTCAAAAGTTTGTATATCACTATTCATCATATCATTTTACCGCCTTTCTCATTTCAGCTTTAGCTGCTTTAGTACCTTGTGCATAACCAAAGTTAAAAGCATCACAAAGCATATCAAATAAACTCTTGTTGTTTGCATAAATATCGTTAAGATTAGCACAACTCATATCATAGTACGGATTAATAGTACCACGCACATTCTTAATAACTTCCATTGTGTTTTTTACACAAGCCATAAAAAAAACTCCTATCAATTGTAATTTGACAGAAGTTGCCCTAAATGATATAATGAATTTCAGATAGGGTAACCTGTCGTGTATAACAGTAACCGTCCCCGACCAAAGCGACTGGTTACTGTTATTTTTTTATATCAGACTTTAATTTTAAAATTCCTATTCTGATAGCCTCAGCTTTTTCAACATTTTTTTCTTTGCAGTAGGCTTCTAAAATTTCTGTGTGCTTTTTGTCTAGCCTTACAGTAATTCTTGTATTTTTAGGATTTTCAGATTTAGGTCTGCCTGTTCGTGGGCTCACTTTATCACCTCTTTTTGTCTGCCACTAAACACATTATAATATTTGTCAGCCAGAAAGTCAAGAGGCTTTTTATAAAATTTTAGCCACTCTATTACAGAGTGGCTAGTTTTTTATTTTGATTTAATACTGTAATACTTAATATTAATCTTTGGTAGTGTAATGTCAGAACCAAGAACTGATGTGTAAGAATACTTACCATCACATTCACCCCAAATAGTTATTATATCATCTTCAAGAATTCTGTCTGCATCCTTTGGTAATTCAACAGTTGCATAAATGGTATCATCCCAAAGACCATATTCATCTTTAGTAACATTAATTCTTAAATCAACAGTAGTATTATCATCAAGCCAATGCTCATCTTCTTGTACTTGAATAACTTGACCTGTGTATTTTAGTTTCTCACCTTTATGCTTGTCAGGGTTTCTAGACAAATCTTTGAAAGAAACTATTTTACAACTATTTTTGTAAGCCTTAGCTGATACTTTTTTCTTCGCTTTTGTAGTTGGTTGTACTGTTGTAGTTTCTTCAGTAGTTTTCTCAGCAGTTGTCTTTTCTACTGCACTTGTACTAACTGTTGTTGTTTCTTTAGTACCGGTATCTTTACTACTCTTTCCACCACCGGCAGAACCGGCTCCAATAGAAATAACTATAACTGCGATAATAACCCAGAACCACCACTTCCTATAAAATGGTTTCTTAGGTTTCTGTTGTGGTGGATAGCCACCTTGTGGATTATTCATCTGTTGTTGCATAGGATTATTTCCTTGAACTTTAGGTTGTTGAACCCCAACTAATTTTCCTCCGCAATTAGGACAGAACTTCTCATTATTTACATTTGAACCACAATACGGACATTTCATTGCACATTTCCCCTTTGTATTAATTTTACTACATTATACAACACAATGTGGTGAAAATCAACACTAAATTATGACATTTGAATAAAAATATTTTTCATATCATTAAGGAATTGTGTAGTTTCGTCTAGTGATTTAGAGTTAGCAAGTGTGGCATTTCTCTTTCTTCTGTATTCATTTCTTATACGCATTTGTGCAGGAGTGAAGTTTGATAGTATCTCTTTGTCATCTTCTATTCTGATTTGTACAAGTCTTGCAAGGCTTGTATTAGGACCTAGACCGGATAACAAAGAAACAAACTCACTCCATGGCATTGTCCTAAATTCTTCTGAACGGATAGAGACCCCATATTCAGACCTAAAGGATGAAATTATTGTGTCAAAATCATCTATTAGGTCATATCCGGGGTCACTGTTTCCCCCTCATTATCTTCAGTACCTGCAACAAGTTCAACTGCTGACATAATGACCTGAGAGAAATCTTCAAGGTTAAGGTTCATTTTTTCAATTACTTTTCTGTCTTTCTCATTAAATAGAAGTTCAAAGAAATCATAAAGTTTACTTGGGGTTAAATCTTCAAGACTAGGTAAAATCTTTAGCATTGTTACTGCACTGTCATTTACTTCAAAAGTTTTGTCCTTAATCTTAATCTTTGGCTTTTCGTCAAAGCTAAGTTTGTCCGTAATATCAATAATTCTACTCACTTTTATCACTCCTTATGCTGCCGGTGTTACTTTAGGTTTACCGTTTGACATAACTTCAAACTCAAGTGGTGCTACATCACCTGTTTCACCACTACCGTTTGATGTTACATTGATAACTGCATTTGTAAATTCAACAGTAGTACCATCCGGAAATGTCCATTTGAAATCTGTGTATAAATCTCTGCCATTTTTCATAGCCAAACCTGCAATATAATCGTTGCCCGGATCACCAACAGTACGCTTACCACTGGCAGTAATTGTAATACCCTTAGTAGTAGCTAATCTACTTGTCCAACCTTGCTGGTCAAAAGAATTCCATTCCTGAACACCATTATCAAATGCCACACTAAAACTTGTCATATTGGCAATATCGGCATATGTACCTGGTGAACCGGTTGTCTTTACTTGAAACTGATTTTCATAACAAGGATAAACACCTGTTGTTTTTGCCATAATTAATCTTCCTTTCTTTCAAAAAATATTTTCATCTCAATAACTCTTTCGTACACCTCATTATCAGTACCCACATCTATTGGCTCAGGTGTCAGTAGCTGAATCAAATACACTTTAGAATTATTTATTGTAACATTCTTAATTGTGCGAAGTTTATTATACAGAGTTCTTGCACAAACCTCTGTTTCATTTGCATTATTATTCCAATGAATAAGCAATGATACTGCTATAACATCATAAGATAGTTCTGTGCCAACACCACGAAGAGGCTCACCACTGGTTTTTAGGGTGTATACACCAACAGATTTATCTTGCTTATTGTCAAGTCTGCCTATGTAAAAATGTTCTGCATTTATAATTGTTTTCAAGAAATCTCTTACATTTGCTAAAGTCATCATAAGCCTGTAAGCCTCCTATAAATCTTTTCAAAAGCTTCATTACAGAAGTTTTCCCTTGAACCACCCTTTAACCAGGGGTCAAACCACTTACCACCGGCATTTTTATTGTTGGTTTTCTGAAAGTTAAATTCCGGATGATAATAAAGTCTTCTTGCATATGGAGTGCTTGAACTTATTGTAGTTTTCCCCTGTGCTGAATGTGAGTAGTCAACATTTGTTGACTCATTTTGAAGGTTCCCTGTATCAAAGGGCATTACCTGTGCATTTTTTACTTCTGTCAAAAGTGCATCAGTAGTTTGTTCTAAAGCCGTTACAGTAGCTTTATCAAATTGCCTTATAACATTCATATTAAGTTTAACCTTAGAATTAACATTAATCACTACATCACATCCAATTCAACATAGTTTACTGTACCGTCAGGGTTTCTTCCTTTTGTACACTTAACAATTTCTCTTTTCACACCGTTTACTGTAACATATCCACTGCTAATGGAACTGTTAGGGCAAAAGTCAAAGGGTATCAGCAAAACACCTGTACACTCTACTTTCTTTTTATCACTTGTATATACAGTTTTAACTCTATCCTGATAATTACAGTACAGAGGTGCTAAAAACAATGTATCAGAGGGATATATACTGTCTGATGGATAAATAAACCTACATTCGTAAAGGACTTTAGGTGCACCATCTTCTGTTAATCCCTCATCATACACCACAACCTCACAAGGTGTTTTGCAAAACTTTTTCAACACCAATCTGGGAAATTTCATATTATCACCTCATATTGTCGGATAACATAAACCTGTAGTTTTAAGCAAAGAATAAAGTTCTTGTGGAATAGCAACACCACTAACCACCATTAAATTCCAACAACTACCGAAAGTCATTGATGTACCGTTAATTGAGTAACTTTGCAGATAGGTAGTAATCAATTCTTCATTTTCTCTATAAAAAGCAGTAAGTCTGCTATGGACTTCATTGATAACCTTTTTCTGAAAGTAGGTCAATTTGTCAAAATTGATACGGTTAAATGTTAGAATGTCAATGTGGTTAGCAGTAGTTATCTCTGTGTTATCATTAGTAATACTTCTAATGTAATCTACATACATAGCCTATTCCTTTTTAGAACTTGACTTTAGCTTTTTAAGTTCAGCTTTTAGCTTGGCATTTTCCTTTTCTACTGCACTAAACTTTTCAAGTGGTACTGTTTTACCGACACCATATTTTTTTAGTGTACCGTTATCCTCATACACATCATAGCCCTGTGCAAGATAAGCATTTGCCTCTGCTCCTGTGTTTACTGTATAGGACTTATTACCTTTAATAGCTTTCATCTAATCACCTCACATTAAGCCTCTGCGTGAATGATAACACCACTTTTTAGAAGTTCATCAATACCAAATGTACCGTTTACTTTTCTGTTCTGATACATATAATTGTCAGCAGTTCTACTGTCTGTACCGGGAGTAAACATTTTGATATATGCATACTTAACTCTTGAAACCTGTGCCTCTGGGTCAATAAGGATATAGTCAATCTGTTTTGCAGTACTATCTGCCTTACAACCGTCTGTAAAGTCAAATAGTGACTTCATTCTTGCACTAGGCACTTCTACAATCTTGTTAATATCATCAAGAGAACGAACTCTACGGTCGATACCTGAAGATGAACTAACTTCAAGTGTACGCTGAATACCCTCTGCATTTTTTAGTAACTTCTTATAACTTGGTGTTGCATATAGAATAACTCTATCAAGTGGCACACCTGCCTCTGCAAAGGCCTCTAGGTTATCGTCAAAGTCAGAAAATACATTTGCACTTGTCAGTGCAGTTGTCTTAATCTTTGCATTTACTCTTTTAGCCTCTGTGTAAATCTTGCTATAAGTGTAACTGTCAAGTTCAGGAATAGCCTGTGTCTTTTCAAATCTATTCTGAATGTTACTGACAGTAACTACAAGATTTGTTTCATCAACATCAAGTGGGTCAACAGTGAACTCAATATCTCTGTCATGATCCAGTGTCTTTGTTTCATAGCCATTTGAATATGTACCTGAGTTAAAGCTACCACCTCTTGTATGGTCCTTGTAACCACTTACAGATAGCTTTGGAATTTTAATGTCTTTACCATTGACAATCTGAATGTCTGAATTTGAATGATATAGGTCATCACAAGTTAGTTCTTGACCATATAATTCTCTTAAAACATTACTGAAAATTGTTGCGTATTCTAATACTGCCATAATTTAATTACCTCATTTCTTTTATTTTTTTGTTTTGATACCAAAGATACCTCTCAAAGTATCTTCATCAGGGTTGTTGTTGTTACCACCATCACCACCGATTTTCTGTACACCTGCACCGTCATTAGATTGTTTCTTTAGTGCCGGTACTTCATCAAGCACCTTCTTGACAGCCTCTGAAAGTTTGTCATTATCAATCTTGCCGTCAGTAGTTGCACCGGAAAAATCAGCTAACTTTAGCACATATGGAACGCTTGAAACATCCACACCTTGCTTAATAACTTCAAGAGTTGCTACTTGGTTCACCTCTGCAATAAGTCTTGCATTATTGGCTGAATCAAGGTCTCTTTGCATTTGGTTAAAGTCAGGTGTATTCTGCTTTTTCTGTTCCTTAAATGTAGCAATAGCCTGTTGCATTTCATCAGCAGAAAGACCCTGTTGCTTAAAGTAAGACTTTAGAACTGTGTCCTCTGTTGCACTTTGTTTGCCACTGATAATACTTGCCAACTTATCATAATCAATAGTTGGTGCATTACTGCTTGGTTCATTGCCACTTGGTGGGTTGGTGTTTTGATTATTGTTTTGGTTGTTGTTTTGATTATTTGGTTCTGCCATTTTAATCATCCTTTCAGTTTTGTGGGTGTCTCCCAAAATACAGTTATAGAGTGTCTCTCATTTACAGTTGTACAGGTGTCTCCCGTAGTTTAATGTCTTCGGACAATAAATCAGACAATAAAAAAGCACTAACAAAAAGTTAGTGCTAAATTACTTCTTTGTTTCTTCTTTTGGCTTAGGTTCTGCAAATTCAACAAAACCAAGTTTGTTTAGTTCTGTTGCTCTTTCATCAGAACAATCATACAGTTCACCACTATGCCTTGTGCATAGGTTATTCTCAACATCATTAAAGTCCCTAGTAACCTTTACTTTCATATCATCACCACCTTTCATTGATTATAGGTACATTTTCCATTGTGATAAGCACCACATTCAGCCTTCACACATTCCATTGGTTGATGAATAGTCTTTGTCACAATATCAGTACCTATGTTTAGATTATCATCACTAAGATGATATGTTTCTTTTTGAATTGTGGTTTCTGTCTTATCTCTATAAGGACAAATCATATTATTACCACCTTTCGGGTATAAAAATAGCACCAACAAAAATGTTAGTGCTAGTACAGCAAGTTACAAGCAAGTTAGAAAAGCTAGTAAGCAAGCCGTTATTTATTATTTTGTAACCAATTTGAAGGTTGAAAGCAAGTTAAAGAATAGTTTTTAGATACTCTTCATATTCCAAAGGAATACCAATATCGTAATTTTTATAGTAGTGCAAAAAATCTAACGGGAAAACATATTTCCCATCCTTATATTTACCAGCTTGTATTCTTTCACCAGTAAACATATCATAAGTTGGTAAACTAGTAGCCCAAACATCTAAGTTTTCTATGTGCTTAATAACTTTCTTTTTATCAATTTTATTATTTATCTTTGATAATTCTTCAAAGCTATCTGTAAGAGTAGAATATGGCATATTATTCCAATAACCAAAAAATTTCATTCCATTTTTTTCTGTCATTTTATACGCCCCCTCTGATTAGGTTTATATGTTATCATTTTACCGGTTTCTTCTTCACCAACTGAAAAAGTTCCATTACTTCTTATGTACAATACATCACTAGGAGCTTCAACACAAACTCCTAAAGCATTGGATAATTCTTCAGCAAAGCAATAATTACCATCTACTATTTTGCCTGTACTACATGATAATAAACGAATATTCTCTCCGTTATAATCTTTTCTATGCCTTATAACATTTGCTAATAATCTAGGTGAAGTGTTTGGTGCATCTGTACCAAAGCACATTGCAGTAGGAGTACCATGCATACCTACATCATAGTAACCATCCTTTGATTTTACTTTTTTGATAAACTGATTAAGTAAATCACCTTTAGGAAAACAAGAAAAACCTGACTTTAGTTTTTGGATATTTGAAGTATCAATATCTTTCAACTTATCTCTTGCATCAACACTTCTTAATTCAATTATACCACTTTCACTAGGTTTTTCAACAGTTTCTTCTAATGTTTTGTTAAGTTCATTTGCCTTTTCTCCCCACACCTCAGCTCTATGCTGGTACTTCTGCTTGTTATCCTTATCAAGGCTATACTCAGCTAAACGGTTAAACCTTTTTTCTTGTCTTTCTGCGTTTTGTTGCTTTGTTTCTAGGGTTTCTCTTTCTTCCATTTTTGCAAGTTCTTCACTGCTTACAGGTTCAAGAGAGGTAATACCCTTGTAATAGGTACTTGTACTGTCCTTACACCTTGGATGAAACAAACCACCTGCGATAGCCTCACTAAGCAAAGGATAATTACCGTCAGCTTTACTGCCACCGGAATACACATCATCAATAAACACCCTACCAATGTACTGTGCACAATCAGGACAACCACCCTGACGGGAATTTACCACTACAAGTGAGATACCCCATTCTTGCCTTTTCTGACCCTCACCGTAGAGATATGCCCTTTTATTAGCAGTACGGATTGCCATATCTGCATAGTCGGAAAGTGTATGCCTAGCACCGTTACGATATTCCACACAATTAAGACCAGCTTGTAACATATCCTTAACTGCCATATCAACTGCTTTTTCATATGTACCTGCACCACTGTTTGCATACACCTGTGCATTGAAAATAGCTTTTCTGTACTTATCATTCGACATTCTGAGTATTGAAGTTTCTGCCTTTTTCATATCGCTCTTAGTTGCATTAATAAGTGCATCTAACTTTCTGCCATTGACTTTGAAAAATTCACCGGTAGCTGAAGGACTTACCTTACCGACATTAAAGCCTTTTTTAATAGCTTTTAATATTTCAGACTCTTGCTTTGCGTTGCCATCAGCCATTGCAGTTTTCAGTATTTCCTCAATTTTCTTATTTAATGTAGAAAACTGCTTACCGTATTTCTTTTGGTTGGTTCTACGGTACTGTTCAAGGCTTTTAAGTTGTTCAGACTGCCACTGTGACCAGTTATAACCTTCTTTTTCTTCCTCTGCCCTATGATTTTTAAAATTTCTCATCATACTGTCAATGAGTTCATTTTCTATGGTTTCAAAGGCTTTGGAAATATCATAATCAACCATTGTTTAGTACCGTATTTAGGTCATCAATTTCAGAAGTTTCATCAAGGGTAGTTATGCCTTGTTCTTCCTTAATTCTTTTGACTTCCTCAGCTTTCCAATCAGAACACTTACTATCTCCATAGAGCTTTTCAACAGAAGTTTCAACACTCATTATTGCACTTTGTCTTGCTTTACCAACAGTTTCTACTTGACTCTCAAAGCTAGGGTTAGCATACTCTCTAAAGTTAATTGCCACATCAAGGTCAGCCGGTACTAAGGCTTTATTTGTTAATTCATAATAAGCATTAAGTACAGACTTAACAAGACTAGGCAATGATTTTTCAAGGAGTTTAACAAAGTTCTGTCTTGTATATAAAGTAGTTTTTTCTTTTTCTCTCTGTGCCTCTGCATTGTCCAATTTCTTATTATCAATACCAAGAGTACTTGGACTGATAACACCCTGTAGGCACAAATCTAAAGCAGTTACATAGGCTGATAGGTAACTTTCGTGTTGAATAGACGGTGATTCTGTTACAATCTTATTGCCTACACCCTCTTTCATATCGTTACCTATAGCAATGTACCTGTTATCAAATGGGTTTGGTGCAATAGGCTCACCTGTTTCAGGGTTTCTAGGTATGTAACAATCAGGCATATATGTTTTTGTTCTGGCTGAACGAGAGGCATCCATCCACTGCGACCATATTTCATCTATACTGTCAAAGGCATCTTCCTTGTTACTGATAATACCCTTACCTCTACCCTCATAAAAGCCATTGCTATAAATTAAAGGTACTGCCCACATATATGATTTATCAAATGTGATGCCCTCACTATCTATCCAAGACAAGGCACTGACAGTATGAAGGTCAACCTCTCTTCCGTTATTGTCATATAAAGCATACTTGATATATCCATATCCGTAGGTCTCTTCAAACTGATAGCACCTTGTCTTTTCTGTGTATTCTGTATAGAACTTAATTTCTCTGATTCTGCCACGAACATAAGTGTATTTTACCTTTTCGGCACCGTACCATTCAATGATAGGTAATTCTGAAATTTCATTATCAAATGAAATCTTAAATGCACCGTCACCTACTATTGCAAGGTCCTTAATTGCACTTTCAAGCACATCAGCAAAATTATTTTCTTTCTGTATTTTCTCCCATACTTCTTCATATTCGGTTGTATTATTATTGTGTATCTCAATACCGTTAAAATCGGTTTTTAGAATATTTGTAATAACATCAACCATTAAGGCAGGGATAGCAACATGGATTTTCTGTATCTCCTGACCTGCTGTAGGTCTAGCTTTCCAAAACATTGTTTTCTGAACATCAAGACTTTCATACAGTTCTTGAAGTTGCTTACTCTTGCCCCAATACCATATTCTGTTTTTAGCACAATCAGTTAGGTGGTTTACACCCTCACTAATTGTAATGGTAGTATCTGATGCAGAAGTAATCCTAAGAAAACTCCTTAATCCTTTTCTTACTGTATCAGCCATTCTATTAATCAGCCCCATTCTCTACTCACATCCTATCTTATCCTTATAGGGTAGCCACCCATACTGTGATGAGTTTATAAAGTGATCATTACCATCTTCAGGAGTATTGTCTTTATCCTCTAGCCAAGAATACAGTTCATATTCCTGTATAGTGCTTGTACAATGTTCCAATATAAAATAATGCCCTTTAGCAAACCAGCCTAAGAGCATATTAATTCTATCTATTATTGTTGTTTTCTTGTATGCGTTATTAAATGTAAATACACAACCGTTCTTGCGTTTATATTTGTTCAATTCTGTTATAGTCGCTTGATCTGCATTATCAATAAATACATTTCTCGCAAGTCCCCACTCAGCTTGATTTCTCTTTAAAAATTCAATGTAGTTTATAGCCACATCAGAGGGTGCCAGTGGTGTTTTAAGTTTTGCATTATTATATTCCGTTTCGTCTAGCTGAATACAATTACCTCTACTAGTTATTCCAAAGAAGGTCATTGCTATTGTGTCAGGTGACTTTTGGGAATATGCAGTATCAAGCCCTGAAGTAAAGATAATAAAATGTTCCTTTTTTCTATCATCAGCAAGGAACTGCTTTGCCCATTCTTTTGATTTAATATGAACATTTCTATCAAAGTTACTAAATACAAGACCTGTAGCCCTGCCTCTAAGTCCTAAAATCTTATTCTTATAAAGCTTTGTACCCTTTGGAACATTCAGTTTAATTTGTTCTATTTTATTCTTTGACAGTCCTAGGTTATGTTCAAAAGAAAAGAACCAATGGACCCAGTTAGGCTTTGGTTCTTCTGTTAGCATATTTAATATTTCTTTCGGTGTATCTGACTTGTACTTTTCAAGTGGTCTGGAACAGTTAATGTACTCCTTATACACCGGTAAATTAGGGTCATCAGGATTAAGAGTAGCCATAAAGTAGTCACAACGCATACTTGCTTCTCTCACAAAGTCTATATCTGCTGTATTGATTTCATCAATATACAAGCAACCATACTGACCACCCAGAGCCTTCTGCCACTTTTTCTTATCACCATAACCCATAACATACACAATCTTATTGCCCTTGTTTGTATGAAACAGAATGTGTGGTATCTTTTCATCTTTTGTACCGGTGCCGTTGTACTCTGTAAGAACACCAAAGTCATCAACAACACCAAGGTCCTTATTAATAATATTCTTTTCAGCAGTACCTGTATCTTTTGAGGCAATGATATGATATTTCTTATTACTCTGTGCAACCTTTAGAAAAAATTTAAAGATACCTACCGTTGTTTTTCCTGCAGCAGTAGTACCTTCAAGAAACTCAACCGGTGCTTTACATTTGATGAAATCTTTATACTTTTGAGAAAGTAATAAATTACTCATCATCAACACTCATTTGCTTAATCAGGTCATCAAGTTTAGAAACTTCTGCACTGACATTTGCATCAACTTTTAGGGTATATTCACCTGTCATTTTATTAAGGGTATCAATAGCCCTAATTCTGTCTGATGTTTCTTCTTCACCGTTTCTTGCAATATCAGATAATGTTACCTGTCTGTCTTTTGCACACATTATTCTTTCATCTTTCAGCTTGTCGGAAAGTTCTTTGATGTACTGTACTATTGTAGTATTTTGTAGTAGTTTTGATGCATTAGTGTTTGCATATTTTTTTGAATATCCTGCTTTTATTGCACTTTCTGTGGCATTACCACTCTGTGCATAATATTCAGCAAATTTCTTTTGTCTTGCGTTTAGCTTATCATTCATGATAACACCACCTTTCAGCATTTTTATAGCAAAAGAAAAAGGCTAAGCAGTGCTTAACCTTTGGAATATTATTTAATTGATTTTACATTCACCTTAAAATGCTTTTGTGTATAATCTGCTTTATGCTTTTGATTATGTTTTTCTTTAAGCTTAATTTCTAGAACTTGGTTTAAACAACTTAGTTTAAGTTCATTATATCTTTCTACATAATAATTATGGTTATCAATTAATTTATTAATTACCATATCAATAGCTACAGCAATCGCTATAATAAACAAACTTAATAATATTTTAATGAATATAACAACTTGATTTTCATCAGTCATTTTTGGAAAATCTTTCGAAAAATTAATAACTAGTGTTGCTAAGGAAAATACAATAGTTACAATTAATTGTATCCAGAATTTATATTCTGATTTAGGAATTGTCATAAATTCTAATTTCATTTTTTCATCTTTCAATTCTTTCAATGTGTATCTGTTGCCTAAAATTTTCTTAATCACATCAATTAGACTTGAATAACCATCTATATGTTCCTTTATGCTAAACTCATTCTTAGCATACTTCTTAATTTTTCTATATGTTTTATCTTGCTTAAGCATACAATTCACCTCAATAATTTTATACATATACATTGTACAAAAGATTAAATAAATTGTCAACTTTTGGATATTGATAACAAAACCCACCTAAGTGCTTAGGTGGGTAATGCTGAATTTTTATACAAGAGGAATAGTAGAAGTGAAAATCATTCTTGCAATCTTATCTATCTCTTTCGGTTTTCCATAATATCATTATAGCACTTTCTATAGTGGCTTTTAATGGCTATTTAATACTTTGCTAAACTCTTTCAAGGCTTTCCCATGTATTCTATATACCCATCTCAAATCATAATTCATACAATCAGCTACCTGCTCCCATGTTTTATGATTTAGGTAATACTCTGTCAGAACTGTTTTATATCGTTCATCAGTCAGCATATGTATAAGGGTTCTGGCTTGTTCCTTTAATTCTACAAGTCCCGTAATTTCTTCATTGATTTTGTCTTGCAATAAAACAATCTTATCAATAATCTTTGTAAAGTCGCCACCACTACCGGAACTCTGTACCCTTTCACCTTGGCTTTGTGGGCTTACTTGTAATGACTTTAGCTTTAGGTGATACAATTCATCACTCTTAGTATTAATGCTTATATCAGCAAACCTTACACGATTAAGGTACTCTTTAGCGTTCAAGGTTATCACTCCAATCTAACCTCTGGCCACAATGAGGACAGTAATTATATTCCCAACTAGCACTAAACATAGTAAGGTTCTTATGGCAACTAGGACAAAATTTATCAAGCAATGCTTTTTTGCTTGATGCCACCTTCTTAGGTGTTCGTTTTGAAACAGCCTTACCCAAGTTTACTCTTTTGCAATCATTAATCAGGTCTATAAAATCATCTGTTGTCATTCCATAAGAAGAACATGGGAAACTCTCCTCACAAATAACATCATATTCATTATTATCAATCATTTCTCCTAATTCTGTAACATCAATATATTTGCCCTTTGAAATATCAATATAATTACTCATATAGCAATCTCTCCTGTTTCAATCTTAGCTCTATACTGACCGTAGCTTAGCCTTGTACCGTTTTCTTCGTTGTACTTATGTAAATTGTACAAAGTACGGTTAAGGTTATGTTCTCTTGACTGCTTTGGCGTTTTAGCTTGTTCTTGCCTTAGCCTTTGGTTCTTCACTCTGTTGTGTATCTTTACACACTCATAACTGCAATACTTTGCATTGTGGTTTCTTGCAGTAAATTCATTTCCACATACTGCACATACTCTCTTAATTTCCATTATTGTTACTCCTTAATTCTCCTATGTATTCTATCTGAAAAGCCGTTTTCATTAGTGATTAATTCAATAATCAATAATGCACAATCCAAGATTTTGTCTTTATCAGATAGTGTATAAATCTTTCTGTTTAGTTCATTGCCAAGTTTAATATTCTCTTGAATATGTTTTGATAGGTTCAGAAACTTTTCTGAGTCTGCTTTTTCTTCCTTATATTCAAGTAGCAAATCCTTTTGCTTTTCTTCGCAAAGGTTTTTATCCCACCCACTATGACGGTTAAGGTAACCCAGCTTAGATAATCTTGAAAAGTACTTATACTCAACTGGTGGAAAGTTCTTATAATCAAGTACCCCGTCAATAGCCTTGCCCTCAAGAGTAGCAAAGGTTTTGCTATCACTAAAATTCAAATTAATTCTGTGGTTCATAAAAACTCCTATAATGTAAAACTATGAAGGGTTATGCAGGGTTTGAACCCTTTTTCAAAAACCTTTTCTATATATATATTATTATTTTTTCTTTTGTATAAAGAATAGAAAAAACCCTGAAACTATGCATAACCCTGCATAAATGTTATTGAATAAGAGAAATTCCCTTATAGAATATTCCTTTAGTTAGTTTGATTTTCTCATACTTTTTGGCTACCTCTACACCAAATTTAGTAGCAGACATTCGGTATTCATGGTTTTCCTCTGCCCATTTAGCATACACTGCATAAAGTGTACTAGCCTGAACACTGCCACTCTCTACACACATATCTTCTACAAAGGCAGAAATAACATCCATTTCTCTGCGATATTCGTTTACACTCTCAAGTACTGCTCTAGGCATCTTTAGACCTTCTTTCTGCCATAGTAAACAACCATCAACACACCACTTGAATATTCCTGTCATCTCTGCTTTAAGCTTATACTTTAGCTTTTTGTCAACTTTATCATTCGGTATTTGAACTGTAAAAGGTATCATATGTATTCTTCGCCATATACCTGTATCTGTACCTCTGATGATAGGTTTATGATTTGTAGCCATCCATAGCTTGAATTCAGGTTTAAACTCAAATTCCTCTGCATATAGCTTTCTGGCAGTTACAGTATCATCACCTGTAAGCTGTTTTAGTAGTCCTTCATTAATTCGTACACCCTCATTAGGTTCTACTGAGGTTACAAGTCTTGCACCTTTAAGTCTTGCAATATCACTGTTAATAGCACTGCTTTGGCTATTTCTAACCATAATTGTTTCAGGCTGAATGTTGGCTGCATAGTCACCAAACACATCTCTGATAACATCAATAAAAGTTGACTTGCCGTTCTTACCTGTACCATAAAGGAAGAATGCACATTGTTCAGCAGTAGAACCGGTAAGGCTATAGCCTACTGCTTTTTGCACATATCTTATTAAGTCCTTGTCACCGTTAAAAATATCATCAAGAAATTTTAGCCATAAAGGACAATCAGCATTGTTGGAATACTCTACTGCTGTAACCTTAGTAAAATAATGAGAATAGGAATGAGGCTTTAGTTCACCGGTTTTAAGGTTAATAACTCCATCAGGTGTATTAAGTGCCATCTTGTATCTGTCAAGTTGTGCCGGAAGAATAGGAACATAGTGCTGAACTTCATTAAGCATAGCATTCTTGGAACGGTTACTACGGCTTTGTTTCATATGCTTTCTAAACTCCTTTTCCATATCACCACCTGCCTCTTCATCAGACTTAACATAGTTCTTTAGTTCTGCTTTCATAGCATTAACAGATTTATCGGCCATCCTATGAACTGCACCCATATTGTCAATGCACCACTTTCTACCGTCATAGTACATCCACTTCTTATCTGTATAGCAGTAACGGATATTGTCACCAAATAAATCAACAAACCTTTGAGCATTACCCATATCGTCAAAGGAATAACTCCTTACCGTTTCATTACTAGGTATTGTAGGTGCTTTTTTATTACCTATTGATATTTTGTAATTATCACTGCTTTTAGGTTCATAAACACTGTTACAACCGGCTACTGCTTTTTGAATTGTGATAGTACCATAGGTTGAGCCACTTTGCTTTCTGTCCCATTTATCTCTCATAAGACCTGACTGTCTAAAGATTGCATCCATCTTTTCAGAATCACAGCCTGTCCAAAAAGCTAACATATTACAGAAAGCAAGGTCAGCTTCACTTTGACTGCCATAAGCAGAGAAATCACCTCTGTATAAAGCAGTAAACAAGTTGGCATTCTTTGCATTCATAGCAGTTTCAACTATTTCATTAGTTGTGGATAAAGTTACTACTGGCTTTTGAATTTTAGGTGTAGGTTCTTTGCCACCACCAATATACTTTGAATGAAGTGGTTTTATCTTTTCGGTACATTCAGATATATCCACATATTCACTGCAATAGTCACCGGTAACAACAAAGAACCTGCCTTTATCGTACATTTCAAAGCCACCAAAGGTATGCTTTTTCTTCCTTCCTGTTTTAGGTAAAGTACCTTTACAAATAATATGCACACCTGTTTTAGATTGAGAAAACTCTGTATAGGATTGGAGTGTATGTACAAACTCACTGATTATATTGTCGGTACCACCATTTTTAAAATCTTCAATATCCTTTGGCATATCGTCAAGATCAACACCAAAGTATGGTGAATTAGAAAACATAAAGCCTATGCCTGAATACTTCTCTGATTCTCTTACAGCAGTTTCAAAGTCACTCCATGTTGACGGATTGTTGGACATTGCAAAGTTACCGGTTCTGGGGTTAATAGGCTTTTTGCTAAATCCACTATGGGACTTTGGGTCAGGTTCTTTCTTGTAACACACCCAGTTTGGCAAAGCCTTTAATTCCTGTGGAACTGCCATATATTTATTATTTATATTCATCTTATCTCTCCTTAAATATTTTTTAGGGGTATCCCACTTAATACCCCTAAATCACAAATAAGTTGCATAGCACTATGCAATTTCACAGAAATTTTAATAGAATGATTACAATTAGAATGGTAAATCATCTTCAACAGGCATTTCTTCAAACCCATCATTGCTTTTAGGTTGTTGAATATTAGCACCATTTAATGGGAACTTAGTCTTATTAATGTACTTAACTTCTTCTTGAGTGTTACCATTGTACTCCCTATGGTTAAGAGTAATTCTTACCGGCTTATTAATTAAGTCATTGATAAACTGAGTTAGGTTGTCATAGTCTTTGCCTTCCGGTAAACCTGATGCCTTACCTAACTGCATAACCTGATTAAAGCCATAGCCATTCACTTGCTTATCAAGGTCGGTAGGTTCTTTCCTTTTCCATAAGGTATGGAAAATGTAGCCCTTTTGGTACTTCTGATTAACATCAGAACGAATAAGGAACTGAATGTTAAGACCTACTTTGCCGTTCCTAGTAGTTCTCTCTTCTACCTTATGGATAACACATTCATAGTCACCTATAGGCTTAATGCTGTTTTCATTTACATCAGAATAATTATTTTTAAATCCCATAATATTAAAACTCCTTTATTAAATTTAATGCATCCTCTGTACTTCTGCATACACCTGCAATAGCACCATATGAAAGCATTTTGTTTATAAAATTTTTCTGTTCTTTTGATGTTTTTCCCTTATAAGTTTTTACTTCTATAAATACTGCTCTGCCATCAGACTTGCGAAAACCAAACAAGTCTGGAAAGCCTTTTGGTAGTCCTGTATCAAAGTATCTGCCATCTTTAGTAAAGCCTTTGCCAACATTCCCTCTAAAGATTACACAATCATTTGACAAGACAATACGGATATTATTCTGTATAATATGTTCTTCTGTCATACTAACAAACCTCTATTTCTTGCTTGATAAAAGGCCCAACCTTTTTTATAGCCATGTTCTTTTGCATAGGTAAGTAAATCTTGATAAGAATGACAATCTTCCGGTGAAGTAAAATCAAGTTTGAAACCCTCAACCTTAATTAAATGTGCTTCGGTGTCAACCTCAACTTCTCTTTCAGCTTTAGGAAAAACATATCCACAATGAGGGCATACAGGGGTAGTACCCGGTGGTGGACTTTCAAAGGTAAAGAAACATTCAGGACAAGATTTTATCTTTTTGCTTTGTTCTTCTTCTGCTTTCTTAACACTCTTATGCTTTTTCTTTTCTAAGGTCCAAACTCTGTCATCATCAGGCATACCATGTCTTGCATAGTTGCCTACATGGTCAATGATTATTGCTTTCTTACCTTCCCTATATCTCATACAACGCATTGACTGTTGTATATACAAAGTAAGACTGTGGGTAGGTCTTAGCAGTATGGTACATTCACAATCAGGAACATCAAAGCCTTCACTGATAAGGTCCACATTACAAAGAATAGTAATGTCACCCTTTCTAAAGTCAGAGATAATCTTATCTCTTTCTGCCTTAGGAGTTGAACCGTCAATATGTACTGCCTTAATACCGGCATTACAAAAAGCCTTTGCAGTTGCCATACTGTGCTTTAGAGATGAACAATAGCACACTGCCTTTTTGCCATTAGCTAGACTTTTGTAATACTTAATTGCATCACCGAATACAGTATTCTTTATCATTGCTTTTTCAATATCGGCAGTAACATATTCACCCATCTTTGTATGCAGTCCTGTTAAATCTGCAATACAAGGTGCATAGTAATCATAAGGTGCAAGACACTTATGATTTATCAACCATTTTGTGCTTACACCTACAATTAACTTATCATTAACATCACCTAAGCCATCACCGTTCAGCCTTACCGGTGTTGCAGTAACACCTACCCTAGGTACATTGGGAAAGTAGTCATAAATTCTTTTATATGATGAGGCTGTACTGTGGTGGTTTTCATCTGTAATAATCAGTGCCGGTTTAGGTAGTTTCTTTAACCTTCTTGTAAAGGTTTGAACCATACCTATCTGACACAAATCCATAAGAACACCCCACCGTACGAATGTACGAAAGATTTGGTCAACTAGTTCTTTTCTATGTACCAGGAACAAAACTCTCTTGCCATTCCAGGTGGTTCGTCTTGCAATTTCTGCAACTATGCAAGACTTGCCACCACCACAACCTAAAACAATACAAGGGGCTTTGTAACCATCTTTCCAAGCAGTATGGAGTTCATTAACTAACTGTTCTTGGTATGGTCTTAGTTTCATTGCTTAGCCTCTTTTTCTTCTTTTCTCTTTTTAATCAGCTTTGCAACACAAGACATACACATCTGCTTTTTGTAGTTCTTCTTTGTACCCTCAATAATCTGCTGTACTGTTCTTTTACCATCAGACACAATAGGTTTTTTGCACACTTCACAAAGCTTTTCTTCTGTCATATAGTAATAGTTTCTAAGTGCCTCATCTACTATCTTTAAATCATTAGAAATCAACATAGTATCAAATAACCCCATAGGACTTTTACAAGTATCATTACCATCTGTTTGAGTAGCAAAATAATACTTACCATCCACTACGGCAGTCTTTAATACAGTTGTGAACATACCCTCAACAGTAATCTTTTCATCAAGAAGTTTTCCTATTGTTTTGGCTTTTTGCCTACCGTTATCATCCACATCAATATGACTTAAGAAATAAACAATAGTATCACTTGGTAATGATTCAGTCATCTTTACAAGTTCCCAAAAATTCTTGCCTATTTCCGTAAACTTATCATAACCTTTCTCTGTAGATCTACGCATAAACTCATTGGCCATAAGGTACTGAGTATCATCAATGGCTATAGACTTTGCCTTTGTACTCTTAATAAAGCTTTCAATAGTTTTGTAATCATCTGATGAAATAACTGACTTAAAGTTATTTCTAAATGGTAGTGGTTTACCATTTACATTTACAAGTGCCAGTTCGTCAGGAGCAAAGTTTCTAAGTGATGCTGACTTACCACTACCTGAAAAACCTAAAATTAAAACCGGTAATCCCATAATATCCTCCTTATTTAATAGTTAGTGACTCTTTACTTTCCATATGTACATACGGAATATTCATATTATCCTTACAAGCTTTCTTCACTTCCGACTTCTTAATCTTAGGCAGTTGATAATTAAGAAAACTGTCCATATCATTTTCTTCTGCCCAATTAATCAATTCAAGTTCATCATCAACTACAAGTGAAGGTGCATTGTTACGAATTGAGATAACTGCCTTAGGCATATCAATCTTTTTTCTGCCTATTGCTTTCATCTGATTAAGTAGATAAGTCTTTAGACTTTCAATCTGTCTATCCTTAGTGTCTCTGCGTTTCTTAAGTGCAGTTTCCTCATTCTTAAGAATGTCTGACTGAGCCTTTAGTGACTTGATAAAGGCAGCAATGTTCTCTGCTTTCATTTCAAATTCACCCTCAATACCTTCTAGGGTATCAAACCAACCGTTAAGCATTTGCACCTTGTATGCAGTAGGGTTTTCAATTACATTGCCCTCACTGTCAATAGGTTGTCCATCTGCGTCTGTGTCCGGTGACCAGTTATTAATTTCTTCAAACATATCAAATAGATTCTGAAAATCTGTTGACAGTTCATAAAGTTTTGACATTTTACTTCCTCCTGTTTTCTAGTTTTCAATGTTCAAAATGTGCAATCGATTGCACATTTTCATTATTTACATTCTGCAAAAATGCCATCTATCTTAGCATTGATTTCACAAACTTCTCTGTGAAAAATATTCTGCATTTGTCTGTTACTTCCATTCATAAGAATAATTCTGTGGATATTACTTAATGCTTTCATTGCTACCAGTTTCCACACTTGAAAAGCCTCTGTACCGTCTGACTGCTTTACCCTTGACTTTGACTGAAGGTCCTTGATTTTGCTCTCATATTCTTCGGTTAAATCATCAAGTGCATCTTGCTTTTCTTTCTCAAGCATTCTTCTTACTGTCTGCTCATCTTCTCGATACTGTCTTTCAAGTTCTTCATTCCTCTTGATATTCTCTCTTTCAAGGGACTTGATTGTTTCTTGAAGTCTTCTTTCATTGTCTGATGTTTCGGCAACTGCAACTTCTATTGGTCGGCTTTCCAGGTCATCAATCTTCTTTTGCAACCACTCCTTATCGGCAGTAGCAACCGATAGCTTTTTCCTTGCTGAAAACAAGTCTTTCTCTAATTTAGAGTTGTTCTCTGTTACTTCGTCAGCTACCCTTTTAAGGTCATTGTTCTTTCGTTCAAGACTTTCTTTCTCTGCAAGTTTTTCAGCCTTTAAAGTCTCTATTTCTTCCTTTAGCTTTCGTACTGAAATGCTTTCCAGGTCAACTTTTTCGGCTATTTCAGCCTGTTGTGATTGGCTTACAGAGGCAAGTAATGATAGTTTAGTTACTCCTAAATGTAAACTCGAGTTTACATTTTCAGTATTTACATTTTCTACAATAGAAATATACTTATGAGCTTGCATTCTTGAAAAACCCACTTCATTCTCACAGTAGTCCTCAAAGTTAGAATAATCTAACTCTTTATACAGTTTGTTATCTCTCATTAACTTAAGAGAAGTACACATATCCCATAAGTTCTGCTGAGCCAGATTAGCAGAAATAATAATCTTCTGATGAAGTTCAACAGCCCTTTTATGTTGTTCAGATAAAGTAATCTGTTCCAATTTTTCAATTCCTCCTTGACTTTTCACTTTAGATAATCTAAAATGAAATTAGTTTACTTTAATATGTTCCGTCATAGGAACACCTTTCAGGTCACTAGGGAATTGCAGTTCTCTAGTGGCTTTTATTTTTGCCATTAATTATATAATGATAAAAAAGATTTAATATAACCAGTCCACCCCCTAAAAGGTCACACATATATTAAGAACTGCAGCTGCAATCCAATATGTTGCCATTCTGATGTCTTTGTTGATGCCATAGACTATTGCAGCACCTACATCAAGTGCTATTAATAGCAACGGAAAAATGTACTTTGTGTTCATACTTCTTTGCCCTCAACAATGTGTTCAACTTCTTCCGGTTTTGTGCCTAGTGCCTCTTCAAAACACTTTGTCTGATAATCGTCTTTAGTTATACAGAGGTTTTCCCTACTGTATGCAACTTTGAAGTCTGCTAAAATATCAGACAATATGCGTGGCATAATGTACACAAAACCAAAGTAGAGAAACGGAAGAAGTAAGAAACCACCATGCTTTGACATCAGATTGATATGTAGCACTAAGGAAACAATGATTGTAACCACTATTGATACTGCCAATCCTACTGCTTTAATCTTTTCTTTCATTGTCCTTTTCCTCCAACTTTCTTAGCAGTCTTACTATCTGATTTTGGTTTTCCCTAATCATTTCTAGCAAATGCCTTTGTTCGTTCATCACTTCATTCCAGCTATTCTGTAGCCACTTGGTATTATCTGTGTGAGCCTTATTCAGACAACCTATAACACCTAGGACTAGAAGTACAAATGCCAGTATGATAACTGCAATAGTGAAACTTCCCACTTTTTTCACTTCCTTTCTTTTGCCTAATTCAGTAGTACTGAATCAGGATGGTTATTCACATAGTCAGTCATACCCTGACTTATTCTTGAACATATGCCATTAATATAGCATTGTTCTTGTTCCTTGGTTAGATGATTGGTCTTGTTGCCGTTGTGGTCCTTTTCTGCCCACAACACCTGCTTACCACCATCATTAACCCATACCCTATACGCTAACTCTTTTGCCATTTCATCACCTCACTAAAAGTTATGTTGTGCCTTGATTGTCCTATTCTTTTAATTTCTTCACATTTTCAATAAAACTTTTCAGTATTCTTGTAATTTTCATCAAAAAGCTATAAAATGAAAGAGAAATATTTAAAAGAAAGGAAGATATTATGTCAAAAAATGATATTCCTAATATTGACCCTGTTTCTAATATTCTTAATACTGAACAAGCTAAAAATCTTACTAATCCACCTTGCAAGTCTTTTGGTACTGCTTTAGGAGACCTATGCGATTTATGTTTTGGTGGTCTTCATGAAAAAGCTGAAAAAAGTAGGCTTATCCGTAAAAAGAATCTTGAAGAATTTAAAAAGACCCTAGCCGATAGTGTTGATAATATTCCTGAAAAAAATCAAATAGAACCTAAAGAATCTATCATCTTGCCGGCACTTGATACTTCAAAGTATTACCTTGATGAAAGAGAAATCAGAAACATGTTTGAAAAATTAATTGTGAATTCAATGGATAATCGTATGGCCACTAAAGTTCATCCTTCATTTGCAGAAATTATCAAACAAATGTCACCATTAGATGCTCAAAATCTCAAACTTTTTCAAACTAAAATTCAATATCCTATTCTACAATTAAAAATTGTTGATGATAAAAATCGCAGTAAATTGATTACTTCATACCTATTTATTAGTAATCCAAACTGTGATGATATAGATTTACAAAATGTTTCAATATCATCTCTTAGTAGATTAGGTTTAATAGAAACTATATATAGTGGGCATTTATCAAATGATGATTACTATAAACCCTTTTTTGAAACACAATATTACAAATGCTTAAAAGAAGAATTTGATAAAATTAATCACTGCAAAGGAGAAAATAATAAGTTAGCATTCAATAAAGGATATGCACAAATCACTCCACTAGGAGAATCCTTTATTGATGTTTGTCTTTCTCCTTTGCCCAACGAATCAAATCCATAATATTATTTTCATAACTTGTCAAAAAGTCGTCTATTATCTTAAAGAAATGGACGGCTATTATTTTTGCAGTTATAAAACTTGCAATCAGTACAATAACTAATACAAGTAATATTATCCCGACTAGTTCCAAATTTCTCACCTACTTTCTTCAAGAATATCTATAATTTCCTGCATAGTTGCTATAGTGTCTTCTTGGGTGTCTATAGTGTCCTGCATAATGGCTATAGTATCCTTTTGCTCATTAATTGTGTCCTGCATGATAAAATTTTGTACGATCGTGCAACACACCAGCAATACCAACAATACAATTAGAATATGTGGTAGAATATTATCATCCATTCTTTCACCTACTTTCATAAGTCCCAATTATGGACAGTTGATTTACATTGTTTTATCCCAAATTTATTTGACAAAATACAAAAATATTTGTATCATTAGACTAGCCTATTGGCATAGAAAGGAGCTGGTCTTTTTGACCAAACTTTTGAATTTGCCAGTTCCCATGTTTTAGGGGTGAAACAACTGTTGAGGCGTTAAGTGTGGACCACGTAAACTCTAGAGTGGCACTCGTAAAAATGCCCACCTCAAAAAGTGTTCCTTAAAAGGTTGTTGACATATAGGCTATTAGTGCAGAACCAATACTGCCAAAGCAATAACATTTCTGATAGAAACATATTGTGTGTTGATATGTGGTGAAAACCTGCAAGAAATATTGGGTAAACAAATTTGGGCAATAGCTGGATAGAAACACACTCTATTCAGTTTTTTGTTAGGTTAAAAGTTTAGAAAACTAAACTTTTGGAGTAAAAAAATATGTGGAAATATCTTCTACCTTTAAATCTAAAATATCTACTGATTTTATAATTTCTGTTTGAGAAAAATCACTAGCGTTGTTAATTTTCGCAGATAAAGTGTTGTTTGAACAACCTAACTGTTTGGCAAAGTTAAAACAAGTTCCACACTTTTCTTTAATCCTACCTTTTAATTTACTATAATTAAATGCAGTTTCATTAGGCATTATATTCACCTCCTTAATATAATAAAAAAAGAAAGATTTGTGTATTATTAACAATATTTCTAATGTACCTACAAATTCACTTTACCCAAAAGTTGAAATATTTTGAACTAAATTTGTAATTCTACTACTACACCTTATGAATAATGCACAATCGATATATAGTATTTTATGTAGTGGTTCCTTGACTTAAATTTCTATATATAGTATAATATATCTATAATTTAAGAAAGGAGGTACACTATGGCTAATACTAAACAGACTAGTAAAAGTGTTGCATCTAAAGCATCAAAGATTTTGCGTAGCAATAGTAGTAGTAAGACTAGCAAATCTGTTGCTGGTAGTGCATTATCACAAACTAGAACCGGAAGAAAAACAAAATAATTAACCAGCTGAGCGAAGTTTTGTACTTCGCTCTTTTATTTATGGGCAAATAAATCTGTGAATGATACATCAGTAAATAATGAATAAATAGCAAATGCTTCAGATAACCAAAAATCATTTTTGCCAGTCATTTTACTACTAAATGCTCGTTCTGAAATTCCTAATTGTTCGGCAATTTGCTTTTTCTTAATACCTTTTCTAGAAAATTCTGCTTCTAAATTAGGGTAATAGGGTTCTATACTCAACTTATCTCACCTCTTGTTTAGTTTTTCTAAACTTAGTATAACCTAAGAAATTTATATTGTCAACATAAAATTTCAATTTTTCTAAACTTTTTTCAAATATTTCTTGATTTTTTCTAAACTATATTATATAATTCAATCAAAGAGGTGATATTTATGGCTGAGTTTTACAAACAACTACTAAAAGCTATGGATATAAAGGGAATTACTCAAAGCGAACTTTGTAATAAAACAAAAATCCCTAAATCTGCAATGAGCCAATATATGTCTGGTAAATTCAAACCAAAACAAACTCGCACATACTTAATTGCAAAGGCATTAAATGTAAATGAAGCTTGGTTAATGGGATTTGATAATGTACCAATGGAAAGAGACACACAAGAACCTACCACTCAAAAGGCAGACAATATTATTCCCCTACCAAAGACTAAGTTAGTCCCTCTAGTTGGTACTATTGCTTGTGGTGAACCAATTCTCGCTGATGAAAATATTGAGGATTATGTTCCTATGCCAACAGATACTAAAGGCACATTTGCTTTGCGTTGTAAAGGTGATAGTATGATTAATGCTAGAATATTTGATGGTGATATAGTTTTTGTTAGAGAACAACCTGATGTTGAAAATGGGGAAATTGCTGCCGTTCTTATCGGCAATGACGCTACTTTAAAGAAAGTATATAAATACGGTAACAGAATAGAACTTCGTCCTGAAAATCCTACCTACAAAGTTATGAATTATGAAGGTTCAGAACTTGAAAAAATCAGAATATTAGGTAAAGCAATTAGTTTTTATAGTAATATAAAATAAAACCTCAACTACCGTTTTGGTACTTGAGGATATAATAAAAGAAAAAGCACTACCTTGCTGGGAACAAGATAGTACTTATATGAAAGTAAAGAGTGGTTGTTTCACTTTCAGTATGATTATAATATATTTTGGCATATTATGTCAATACTAGGAGTGAAAAAAATGGCAACAAAAACAATTAAAAAAACCGTATATTTTTACAAAACAATTCCAGACTATTCTCTTTTTTCAAATAAGATAGATGATCCATCTATGCTTCAAAGCATGTTTAGAAAATGCTTTCCACAATTAGGAGAATATCGTTCTAAAGATATGAAAATTGGAATTGAAATTATTTCATCTGACGAAAAGCACTTATTTGGTAGATTTCTTAAAGAGGACGAACCAAAAGATGAATTTTTAAAATTAAAAGTAATAAACAATGATAACAAAGAAGATCTTAATCAAAATGTTATTTTTGAATACTTTTCTTTCTTTTACATTGATATTAACAAGTGCATCACCTCAATTATTTCAAGCATACATTCTGGAAAATTTACTAAAATGATTAATCAATTTTTGCTTCAAGAAAATTTTCACATTGGATTTATTCCTTATTCCATAACTTCTTTAGATGACGCATTAAAAAAATTTAAAAAAGTTAAAGGCATAGAATATGTATGTAATCCATCAACATCAAAAGAAACATTTAGAAGTTTGAACCAATATCAAGAAACAGAATCGGCTGAGGCTGATAAAGTGACAATATCAGTCAAATTTAAACATACAGGACCTCAATTCATCAATGACTTGAATAAGATTGAAAGTGAAAGGGGAAAATATTTAAAATACAAAATATCTGGTGAATCAGATGATGGTACAGAACAATTTTTTGATATTTTATCAAAAACATTTTACAGAAGTGCACCTATTGAAATTCAAGGTAACCCAGAAGAAAATATTAATTTTATAAAAAGAAAGTTTCAACAAGAAATTGAATTGTTGTATAAAGAAATAAATTCATGATTTCTGTTTTGTTATTAAGTGATATATATAGTACATAGAAACTAGTACTTCTAAACAACCAGCTATAAAGCAATATATTCCTATTATATTTAAAATTTCTAAATTACATATCCAAGATATAATAGGCACCATAAAAAATATAGTTCCAAACAAAATATTTTTTACGAATATTTTGTGATGTTCATGTTTTATAAACCACACTTTAAATTTACTGTCTAGAGGTAAAGAAAGATATATTGTTGCAGCTGTTAATAAAAATCCTATAAAAGTACCGGAAATGCCAGCCAAATTACTCATATTTGAACTTTGTGATATAAAAGTTTCAAATAATTTGAAGTTTGACAAGCAATCAATAATTATTATCACAACTATCGGGAACAAAACAGATAAATATATATACTTAAAAATTATTATATTTAGTAAATGTAAAATTTTGTTTTTCATATTATCACCCTATATTAATTATATTACATATGATTAATAATTACTATGCAATTCTTATTTTTATCACAGAAGGAGGAATTTTAATGTCTTTTTCTTACAACCTTAGAGCATATAGGCTAAAAAACAAACTAACTCAAGTTGAGTTAGGAAGTATGTTGCATTTAAGCAGAAGTGCAATATCAAATTACGAACAAGGGAAAATGGAACCATCCATAGATACCATTATCAACATTTCAGAGATTTTCAAGGTATCTACTGATGAACTACTAAAGAGTTAAAGGTGATAAAATGAACAATTATATTTTAATAGCTGGAGTTAATGGTACAGGCAAGTCAAGTTTAAGAGGTGTACTAGAAGGTCAGAATGTTCTTCTAGGTCACATTATAGATGCAGATGTTATTGCAAAGGAAAACAACTTTGATAACATTAAGGCAGGTAAAAAGGCAATAGAAGAAATAGACTACTGCCTAGATAACAATATTTCTTTCACACAAGAAACTACTCTTGCCGGTCATAGAACTGTACGAACCATTAAACAAGCTAGAAAACAAGGCTACTATGTTACAATGTACTATGTTGGTCTTAATTCAATGGAAGAAAGCATAAACCGTATTGCTAACAGAGTTAGAAAGGGTGGTCACAACATTCCTTCTGATGATGTTAAACGCAGATTTGACAGAAGAATTAAGTCACTTGGCTCTGTACTTCCACTTTGTGATGAAGTTATCTTTTACGATAATGAAAACGGTTTTGTAAAAGTAGCCGAAATCAAAAATAATAAATTCCAATATTCCAACGGTTATAAACCACAATGGATTGTGAGTTATAAGAACGCACTTAATTTATAATAAAAAATCGCCCTCTGGTACGGCAATACCAAAGGACGATAATCATTACACAGGGTGCAATGATACTATTTCATAGCAAGTAATATTGTATCATACCCTTGTAAATTTTTCAATATAATTTACAAGGGATTTTTGCACCCTTTTTTAGATAAGAAAGGAGCAAAATAAATGGATGATTTAAAAATCGCAGCTGCTTACATCAGAGTTAGCACAGATGATCAGACAGAGCTTTCACCGGATAGCCAAATTAAAGTTGTTAGAGAATTTGCAAAACAAAAAGGCTACTTGATACCTAAAGAATATATTTTTCGTGATGACGGTATCTCCGGTAGAAAGGCAAGTAAGCGACCTGAGTTTAACCATATGATAGCAGTTGCTAAACAAACCCCTTCCCCATTCTCTGCAATTATGGTGTGGAAGTTTAGCCGATTTGCAAGAAATCAGGAAGAGGCTATTTTCTATAAGGGTATGTTAAAAAAGCGTGGCATTGATGTTATCAGCACATCAGAGCCTATTATAGATGGTCCTTTTGGTAGTCTGATAGAGAGAATTATTGAATGGTTTGATGAATACTACTCTATTAATCTATCCACAGAAGTTAAACGAGGAATGACAGAAAAGGTCAGCAGAGGTGGTGCAGTATCTATACCGGCATTTGGATATGATATTGTTGATAAGAAGTATCAAGTCAACCCTATCAATGCTCCTATTGTTCAAAGAATTTTCATCAAGTACCTTAATGGTGTTGGATGCAGAGCAATAGCCAATGAACTGAACGACCTAGGCATTAAGACAACTAGAGGTAATAACTGGGAAAACAGAACCATTGAATACATTTTGCGTAATCCGGTTTACATAGGCAAAATTCGTTGGAACCCTAAGCGAAGAACCAGGAGAAATTATGATGATAAAGATATAATGATTGTTGATGGTATTCATCAGCCTATTATAGATACTGACATATTTGATAAGGTCCAAAAAAAGTTAGACGAAAACAAAGCAAAATACAGACCTTACATTACTGACAGACAAAATGGCAAGGATTATATGCTTAAAGGTCTTGTTAAGTGTTCTAACTGTGGTGCTACTCTTTCATTGGCTTGTAATAGTTTACAGTGTATAAAGTATGCACATGGCACTTGTAATGTATCACATTCAATTCAAGTTAATAGGCTAAACGAGGTTGTTATTAATGCTATTGATGATACTCTAAAGAGTGGTGACTTTCAGTTAAAACCTAAAGAGCAACCACATGAAGAACCACAAGAACTGAACATTGATTTTATGATAGAAAAAGAAAATACAAAGTTAAGAAGAATTAAAGAGGCCTATGAGGAAGGTGTTTATAACCTTGCTGAATTTAAGCAGAGAAAAGAGTTAATTGAAAGCAAGATACGTTCATTACAAAAGCAAAATAAACCACCAGAGCCTAAGCCAGACCACCTTTTAGCGAAGAAAAAACTAATGAGCAGAAGAAAAGAAATTATCTCTACTCTTAAAAGTAAGTCAACTCCTGAAGTGGAAAAAAACGCATTGCTATGCACTTTTATCGATAAAATCATCTTCAATCGTTCCCTCTCTTCCGTTGAGTTATTTTTCTGTTTTTGAATTATAACTTTTGGGATATGGGGGACCTGATGGTGAGCTCGGTGCATCACTTAGATATTTAAGTCAGAGGTACACAATGCCGTTCCCTGAACTTCAAGCAACACTTACCGACATAGGTACAGAAGAACTTGGTCACCTTGAAATGATAGGCACTATTGTTTATCAGCTAACTAAAGACTTAACAGAAGACCAATTAAAAGATGCTGGATTTGATGCTTATTTTGTTGACCATACAACCGGTGTTTATCCTTGTGACGCAAATGGTACACCATATACAACAGCGTCAATGCAAGTAAAAGGTGACGCAATAACCGACTTGCATGAAGATATGGCAGCAGAGCAAAAGGCTAGGTCAACATATGACAACATACTAAGATTTTGTGATGACCCGGATGTTATTGACCCGATTAGGTTCTTACGAGAAAGAGAGGTTGTACACTATCAGCGATTTGGTGAAAACTTACGAATACTAACTGACCGACTTGACTGTAAAAACTTCTATGCCTTTAACCCTGAATTTGACAAAAACTGTTTAAAGAAAAACAGAAAATGATTATATATACAAATAACCCCTCACAATTGTGAGGGGTTTTGTATTTCATAAATCTAATTGAATACTTTATTTGCTGAGATTATTCTTCTTTTAGACTTTTTATTTATTGGTTTACGGAAACCAAAATATTCAAGTACAAAACTAAAGCATACTGACAACAATGTTATTCTATTAAAGACACACAAAATAGAACTTATTATCAGTTTTACTTTAGTTTGCACATTTATTTGTTGTTTACTTGGTTAACTAAGTTTTAATCAGCGATAATTAAAATCTTAAATTATTCACCATAGTAAGCCTTTAGATACATTTCCTTAATTTCTGAGATTAATGGGTATCTTGGGTTAGCACCTGTACACTGGTCATCGAATGCATCTTCACACATACTGTCTAGTGTTTCTAGGAACTTATCTTCTTCAACACCGTAATCCTTGATTGTCTTCTTAATGCCAACTCTTTCCTTTAGCTCGTCAATCTTCTTGATTAGGTTTTCTACCTTTTCTTCATCATTCTTACCCTTTACGCCTAGGTATTCACCGAATTCAGCATATCTTCTCATTGTGTGTGGGTAAGCATACTGGCTGAATGTACCCATCTTTCTTGGACATTCTGCAGCATTAAATCTGATTACTAGGTCGATTAGTAGGGCATTTGCAATACCGTGTGGTAGGTGATGGTAAGCACCTAGCTTATGAGCCATTGAGTGACATACACCTAGGAATGCATTTGCGAATGCCATACCTGCCATTGTAGCTGCGTTAGCCATCTTTTCTCTTGCTACAGGTTCGTTAGGACCGTTATCGTAACATGTTGGTAGGTATTCAAAGATTGTCTTAGCAGCCTTTAGAGCTAGACCATCTGAATAATCTGTTGCCATAATTGATGCATAAGCTTCTAGAGCATGTGTTAGTGCGTCAACACCTGATGCAGCTGTTAGACCCTTAGGAGCTGTCATATGCATATCTGTATCAACAATAGCCATCTTTGGTAGTAGCTGATAGTCAGCTAGTGGGTACTTAATACCACTCTTTTCATCTGTGATAACTGCGAATGGAGTTACTTCTGAACCTGTACCTGCTGATGTTGGTACTGCGATGAAGTAAGCCTTCTTACCCATTTCAGGGAATGTGTAAACTCTCTTACGGATGTCGATATATCTCATAGCCATATCCATAAAGTCTACTTCAGGATGTTCATACATTACCCACATAATCTTACCGGCATCCATTGCTGAACCACCACCGATTGCGATAATACAATCAGGTTCAAATGCTGTCATCTGCTTTGCACCTTCCTTAGCACAAGCAAGTGTTGGGTCAGGAGCAACATCAAAGAATGTTGTATGAACAATGCCCATTTTGTCTAGCTTATCTGTTACAATCTTTGTGTAACCATTCTTGTATAGGAACTGGTCTGTTACGATGAATACTCTCTTCTTACCCATAACATCTTTTAGTTCCTGTAGTGCTACTGGTAGGCAGCCCTTCTTCATATATACCTTTTCAGGTGCTCTGAACCAAAGCATATTTTCCCTTCTCTCTGCTACTGTCTTAATGTTAATTAAGTGCTTAACGCCAACGTTTTCTGATACTGAGTTGCCACCCCATGAGCCACAACCTAGTGTTAGTGAAGGTCTTAGCTGGAAGTTATATAGATCACCGATACCACCGTGTGATGATGGTGTATTTACAAGGATTCTACATGTCTTCATTCTGTTTGCGAATGTATCAATCTTATCCTTTTCTGTTACTGCGTTACAGTATAGAGAAGATGTATGACCGTAACCACCGTCAGCGATTAGGTGTTCTGCCTTATTTAGAGCATCTTCAAAATCTTCTGCCTTATAGAAAGCTAGTACAGGAGAAAGCTTTTCGTGAGCGAATTCTTCTGCAATGTCAACGCTTTCAACTTCACCGATGATAACCTTTGTATCAACAGGAACATCAACACCTGCTAGAGCAGCGATTGTGTGAGCTGACTGACCAACAATCTTAGCATTTAAAGCACCGTTGATGATGATTGTCTTTCTTACCTTTTCTGTTTCTTCAGGGTTTAGGAAGTAACAACCTCTGTACTGGAATTCCTTCTTAACCTTTTCGTAAATATCCTTTACAACGATTACTGACTGTTCTGATGCACAAATCATACCGTTATCAAATGTCTTTGAGTGGATGATTGAAGATACAGCTAGTAGGATATCTGCTGAGCTATCAATGATAGCAGGAGTATTACCTGCACCAACACCTAGAGCTGGCTTACCACTTGAATAAGCAGCCTTAACCATACCAGGACCACCTGTTGCTAGGATAATGTCTGATTCTTTCATTAGTAGGTTTGTCATATCTAGAGATGGAATATCAATCCAACCGATGATATTTTCAGGAGCACCTGCCTTAACAGCTGCATCTAGAACAACCTTTGCTGCTGCGATTGTGCTTTTCTTTGCTCTTGGGTGAGGAGAAATGATGATACCATTTCTTGTCTTTAGAGAGATAAGTGTCTTAAAGATTGCTGTTGATGTTGGGTTTGTTGTTGGGATAACTGCACCTACAACACCGATTGGTTCTGCAACCTTGATTGTACCGAAACTTTCGTCTCTTTCGATAATGTCACAAGTCTTTGTGTTCTTGTATGCGTTGTAAATATATTCTGCTGCGTAGTTGTTCTTGATTACCTTATCTTCTACTACGCCCATACCTGTTTCTTCTACTGCCTGTTTAGCTAGAGGAATTCTTGCCTGGTTTGCTGCAATTGCTGCTGCCTTGAAGATCTTGTCAACCTGTTCCTGTGTGTATGTTGAGAATTTCTTCTGTGCTTCTCTAACCTGTGCTAGTTTTGCTTCTAGTGCTTCTACTGAATCTACAATATTGCTATCTTTTACTTCTGTTACAACAGCTTTTTCTTCTGTTGCTTTAGCATTGTTCTTGCTATTCTTAGCCATAACTGAATCTCCTTAATTCTTAAATACATCCGTAGTTTTCCTACGGTTTGTTAAAATTTTAACACATTTAATCATACAAGTAAAATCTAAAATATGCATAACGATATATCAAAAATGATATAACTTAATAATTGCCTATATTTCGTGAAAAATATAGGCAATTTCTTGGTTATTATTTAGTTTTAATGTTCCTTAATAGAATTTTCAAGCTGATTTATAAACAATTCATCGAAAGAATCCAATTTTTGTTTTTTTCGATAAATCAGCACATCCTTGTACATTCCCACTTTGTCACTGCATTTTATTTCTTTTAAGCCATAAATATTAAGCAAATGCTTTGGCATTGGGGATACAAACATACAAGTGTTTTTCACTTTACTTAACAGTTCAAGCTGACTTGCTCTTTCATAAACAAAGATATGTCTTTCGTTATTATAACCCATATCTTCTTTCTGCAAATCATGTGCCGGTAATGACGGTACATATGGATCGGCATGGCTTATAATAATATAATTGCTTAAATCTTCTGTTGTGACACTACTTTTTAAAGCTAATGGGTCATTCTTTGACACAACAATATTGTACTTAAATTGGAAAATGTCCTTAGCCTCTAGTTTCTTTTCTGCAAGGTACTTTTTAAATGTTTCTTCATAGTTCACATCATATCGTACAATACCCATTTTAAAGTCATTTTCCAATATATTGCGAATTGCTTGTTGGTTGTTGGTTTCTTGATAATAAATTTCTGCTCTTTTATCTTCATCAATTTTGCTACAGAAATTTACAAATGCTGATGAAATGTAGCTTGACCTTGGAACAGAAATTGAAAACTTCTGAGTGTTTCTCTTATTCTTAGAAAAAAGATTTTCCACCTGATCAACTTGTGCAAGAATTTTCTTTGCATAACCTAAAAACTCAATACCCTCAGGAGTTGGAATCATACCCTTAGAAGTTCTTTGAAAAATCTTTACACCCATTGACCTTTCAAGTTCTTTAATTGCTCTGGAAAGGTTAGGTTGACCCATATATAAATTTTCTGCAGCCTTGTTGATAGACTGAGTTTTCTCAATTTCTATTGCATATTTTAAGTGGAGTAAGTTCATCTCCACACCCCCTATCAAATAAAAAGATTAGCTATTCTCAAGTTCTTCCCACTTCATAAACGCTTCTTCTTGGGAAGTTTGAAGTTCATTTAGCTTTTCCGTATATTCCATAAGTTTCTCATAATCCGAAGTGATGCTTTCATCAGCTAACATACTTTCTGTTTGGGCAATTTCTTCATCAAGCTTTTCAATTAATGCTTGAATTTTCTTAATGTCGTTTTGCTTTTTACGAATCTTAGCTCTTTCTTCTTTTTCCTTTTTATAGTCATTGACCTTTGGTTTATCGTTTCTAACCTTTAGTTCAGGTGTATCAACAGGATTGTCCTTTGTTCTTTCTATAAAGTAATCATAGTTTCCAAGATACTCAACAAAGCCTTTATCTGTCATATACAAAATTCTGTCGGCAATTTTATTTACAAAGTATCTATCGTGGCTGATTACAAGTAAAGTGCCTTCATATTCATTTAAAGTTTTTTCAAGACTTTCCCTTGAAAAAGTATCTAAGTGGTTAGTAGGTTCATCAAGTAACAGAAAGTTATCTCCACTTAACATAAGTTTTAGCAAGTTAACTCTTGCCCTTTCACCACCGGACATTAGCTTTAGCTTTTTAAATACTTCGTCACCTCTAAAGCGAAATCTGCCTAAAGCAGTTCTAACTTCAGTTTCTGTCATATTAGGGAAAGTATCATAAACTTCTGTATAGGCATCATTCTCTAGGTTTAAGTTACCTTGCATTTGGTCAAAATAACCAATCTTTACACCTGTACCATAGTCAATATAACCACTATCAGGCATTTCTTTGCCCAATAACATTTTAAATAAAGTTGTTTTGCCAATACCGTTGCCACCCATAATAACAACCTTTTCACCTTTTCTGATATGGAATGAAAGGTTGCTGAAAAGATGATTATTGCCAAAAGATTTTTCAAGGTCCTTGCACATTACAACATCGTTGCCACTTTCCTCATTTACATGGAACTTAAATCTTAAGTCGTGATTTTCTTCTTCCGGTGGCACTAGTTGTGCTTTTATTCTGACAATTTCCTTCTGCTTACTGGCAGCAGTAATATAGTTACGCTCTTGTGACCATTCAATCTGTTGCTGAATAATACCCTCAAGTCGCTTAATTTCTTTTAAATCGTTTTCATATTTATTACGGATACTTTCTTGGTCTTTTTCTTTCTTATCCATAAAGGCTGAGTAGTTGCCCTTATACATAATTAAGTGATTACAATAAAGCTCCATTGTTCTGTTTGTAACTGCATCAAGAAAGTATCTATCATGGCTGATTATAATAACACTACCGTCAAAATCTTTCAAAAAGTTTTCAAGCCAAGATACTGCATTAATGTCAAGGTGATTGGTAGGTTCATCAAGTAGAAGTATATTAGCACCTGAAAGCAGTAGCTTTGCAAGGCTAAGTTTACTTTTTTGTCCACCTGAAAGTTTAGAAACTTCCATAGTGAAATCCTCTTCCGTAAAACCTAAACCTATAAGGGAACTTCTTGTTCTGCTTTTATAAGTTAAGCCACCGTTATCCTGAAACTTTTGAAGTAACAAATCCTGCTTTTCTATTAAAGAATGTATATCATCAGTTGCATTTTCTATTTGTTTAGGAAGTTCTTCAAGTTCCTTTTCCATATCTATTAATGGTTGAAAGACAGAAAGCAACTCCTCATAAACTGTTCTGTTTAAGCTGGTACAAGCGTGTTGTTCCATATAACCTACAGTAGTATTTTTGCTAACAGTAACTGTGCCGGTATCCGGTGAAAGTTGTCCTGTTAAAATTTTAAACAATGTGGTTTTGCCACTACCGTTTGCACCGATAAAGCCTATTTTGTCTTTTTCTTCTACAGTAAAAGTAATACTGTCAAACAGCTTTCTCTCTATAAAAGACATACTTAAATCATAAGCTGATAATACAGACATTTTGTCACCTCTCCATTTCTTTAACCTTTATTTTACAATATTATTCTAAAAAGTGCAATTAATTTTGACATATCTACTTTTTTGTTATATCCTAATATATAGAATTTTTGAGGAGAAAGAAAAATGGAAAATACAAAATGGGTATCAACTTGGGCTAATGCCACTTCTATTATCACTCGTCAGGTAGAGAACTACACTAAGGATATAACACTTCGTTATCCTATTAAATCAGCATTTAAGGGCAGCAAACTTAGGTTTGGCTTTTCTAACTTTTGTGGTACAGAAAGCATCACAATCACATGTGCTACTGTTGCAAAAAGTGATGAGAAAGGTAACTTGCTAAGTGACACAACTGCTATTACATTTAAGGGCAAAGAAAGTGTTACTATTGAAAAAGGTATTGAAATCAAAAGTGATGAAATTCCTTTCAATATTAACAGTGATGAATATATTTCTGTTAGTTTCTACTTAAAAGACTTTACAGAAACAAGATCGGCAGTACTTGTTACAGGACCATTATCTAAGGGTTATTATGCACTTGGAAACAACATTAATGAAAAGGTATTACCGGTAGAAAAAATGAAAAGCACAAACTGGTTCTACTTTTTAAACAATGTTGAAGTTTTGACAGAAGAAAAGAACAAAACTGTTATTTGCTACGGTGACTCAATTACTGCACAGTCTTGGCCTGATTATTTGGCAGAAAAATGCTTTGAAAATTACAAAGATACTGCCATTGTTAGGAGAGCTGTATGTGGCACAAGAATTTTAAGACAATATGAGTGTATTCAATACGACAGTTACGGACTAAAAGGCAGTAACCGTTTTGAAAGAGAAATTTCTTCCGTATCAGGTGCTGACACTGTTATTATTCAGCATGGTATTAACGATATTATTCACCCTGTTGGTGTTGAGAACAATGTGTTCAGACCTTGGAGTGACCTACCTACTGCTGAAGAAATGATTGCCGGTATTGAGGAATACATTAAAATTGCAAGAAACCTTGGCTTAAAGGTTTACGGTGGCACACTTCTACCTATTGAAGGTTGGAGAACTTATGCAGACTTTAGAGAAAAGCTAAGAAATGAAGTTAATGAGTGGATAAGAACCACAGATAAATTTGACGGTGTTGTTGACTTTGATAAAGCACTTCGTGATGAAAACAATCATTCTGCCTTTAAGAATGGTTATGATAGTGGTGACCATCTACACCCATCAGAAATCGCCTATAAAGTTATGGCCGAAACAGTACCTGAGAGTATTTTGGAGTAAGGTTTATTTTTATTTTATTGTGCTATACAAATTTGGGTTTTTCAATTTTGTCTGTGGGTAAAGATTAGTTTGATAAATTAGGGTTTGTGGGGTTGTTTATGTAATGTAGATAAATTAGATAGTAACCGATTTATTCATCTAATTTATAGTTTTTCCCTCCTTCAGTCGATTTATAAAAGGTAAATTGCCGTACCGTCAATTTACAATCGACAGCTCCCTCGTCTGAGGGAGGGCAGATTATAATAACAAGTGCAACACTAAAA